>OGFP01000601.1_pt1 | contig 13151 bp, 4 predicted proteins | sample 1570971 | NCBI WGS metagenome assembly OGFP01 (sample SAMEA2582033, study PRJEB24529) | metagenome | biome: Human gut stool | place: China | collected 2011 | reverse complement strand
TGATTTGCTCATTCACATAGGAATTAAGTTTTTCTGCAGTTCTTATTTTTTCAAATTGCAAATCTTCAAAATTAATGGTAATAATATGCGCTCTATCAAACCCATTTTCAATAAATTCTTCTTTAATCTGCTCTAACAATATAGATTTTCCACATCTTCTAACACCTGTCAGAACCTTAATTAAATCCACATCATAAAATGGTCTTATTTTGCTTAGATATCTTTCACGCTTTATATACATAACATCATCTCCAAATCAAAATATATATTTATTATGCCACAAATCAAGATTTTTTCAAGATTTGTGGCACATATTTAGAAAATTTCCATTTCAATTTCTACCACTTTTTCATCCGTAACTCGTTCGTCTGTTTTTTTCTGCCATAGGCATTCTCTCCTTTTCCCTGAACTCACTCGCGTTACACGCTCGTTGTCGCGGCATTCGGTGCTCGTAAGCACCTATAAATAAAAAAAAGCAACAATGAATTGTGGTCATCATTGTTGCAAAATTTGACTGTTCCCAGGGGGAATCGAACCCTCAACTAGTGCTTAGGAGCTCGAGTCCACACTGGGAACAGCGATTATTTTAAGTAAATATGAGTCAAGGAAAGCCTTGATTTTCCTGACTATTTTGTAAATCTCTGTCAAAATAAGAAAACGGAAAATCACCTGAGAAAAATGGTTTTCGCTGTCAAATCGCTGACATTGTCACCCTGAGGGTTCAGCCATTCCGTTCCAATGATTTTTTCATAAATATGGCTACCATTCTATCTGTAGCAGTAATGATAACACTGTTTTCTTATTAGATTATCTATATTATAGCGTGTATGAGCAAGGGATGTCGATGTTTTTTGATCAAATTATTTTGGCAACCTATTAAATGTAGGGACAGCAAAAACCACGGCTGCTCTGTACGGGGCGGCCGCCGTTTTCCCTATATCATACGCTGCTTTTCAGTACCGCAAGGATGGGTGTCCTGTTATCGTCGTATTCTGATTTCTTTTAGGGCATTTCAGGACTATCCACAAGGGATACGCTGAACTCCTGTGCGGTTGCACCCTCCGGCAGCAGCTTTGCCATGACCACCAGCCGCTGATTGCCGCTGTTGGCCTTGTCATACTTCCGGCAGCAGGTGGAGAGGGTCAGAACAGTATCTTCCTCGGAGAAAGTCACGCCATCAAAGTCAAGCCAGTTTTTCCGCGCAATCGTCTCAAAGAAGCTGGTCAGATCATCTCCCGTGGGATCAGGCGCAATATAGTCAAAGCCAATATCCGTGACGAACAGTGCGGTGATCTGAAAGATCATGTCCTCACCATCCACAGAGAGATAGATATACGGATGCTCCTTTACAAAGTCTACGTCCATATAACGATAGAGCTTGGTGAACCGCACACCGTCCGGGTCGCAGTTGCTGGCGGAGTGGCCGAAAATGGTGGTGTTTTTGTCCAGCTTATCCCTGCCGCCGATTTTGTTTTCACAATGGGCATAATAGCAGCCCCACATGGCGTACTCACCGTTTTCATCCAGCTTTAGGTAATAGCCGTTGTCCTCCGCCTGCATCACAGGGTCGTCCACCTCCGCACCGGGGATATACAGCCACGCCACGGTGTCGGGATTCTTCGCTCTGGCTTCTGCCAACTCTGTCTGCCTGTCCACCGAGGGGATAACTTCACCCGCGAGAGGCGCTGATGGCTGAGGCGCAGATGTGCCGGGAATGTCGATAGGCTCTGTCTCTCTCTGATAGCAGCCCCTGACTGCCGTGGTCATAGCAACGAGAAGGACAACTATGCAGATGATCGGACGAATGATTCTTGTGATTCTTTTCATAATGCTGTCTCCTTGCCGCGCTTGGATAGCGGCGCAGCTCAAAATGTCATTAATTTGTTTCTTGTAGTGAAAAGAGAACAGCACAATCCACAGCGTCCTCATAATAGCTGCCGGTGGCTACATCCACAAACACGCCGGTCTGGGGGTTGCCGTTGGCTTTCATAAAGATGACCTCGATGGTATGGGTTCTGCTGACATTCTCAAAGGTATAAGACTTCGCCGCGCCAATGCTCTTGCCGTCAATCTTGACGTTGGCGACAGCATAGCCCTTATCCGGAGTGATTGTGAAGGTCTGATCTCTGCCCTCACGGACGCTGACATTGCCGGATGGAGAAATGGAGCCGCCAGCCCCGGCAGTTGCCTTGATGGTGTAGTAGCTGTAGCCGCTTCCGCCGTTGCCGCCGGTGCTGCCGCTTCCGCCACCGCCTTCATTACCGCTTCCGCCACCGCCTTCATTACCGCCTGTGCCGCTATTGCGCAGAATCGTCAGCGTGTAGGTTTTAGCACCGATTCTCACGACAATGTCGGTTGTGCCGCTGTTGGGGATGGCAACGGTTGCGCTGCCGCCGGTGGACAGAGCCTGTCCGTTGATGCTCACGGGCTCGCCGTTTCCAGACACCGCTGTGACTAGCGTAGATGTTGCTCCGCTATCATTTTGCAGCGTATAGGTATAGTTCGTTCCGTTGGCGGTAAAATCGCCGAGCCCCACTGCCAGACCTTCAAAGGTCAGAAGGTCTTTACCGGGCACTGCGGCTCGCACCACTACGCGGGTGCCAAGCCGGGAGAAGGTGACGGTTTCTGTCTGGAAGGTTTCCCCGGAGATGGCACCGCCAATACTGGTCTTTTTCGTTTCCAGAACGGTCCCGGCAGCATCCAGCAGCGTGGCCACCAGCTCTGCGCCAGTCTGAGACTGCAGGCAGTTGTTGCGCAGGGTAATGGCGGCGGTGCTGTGACCGTTGCCGTCGTTCCCCTGTGTCACATCCATCGTCAGCTGCTCTCCGGTGCGGGCCAGTGCGCCGGTCATATGGACGCTGGCCTCGCTGTCACTGCCGTTATACTCCGGCAGGCGCTGATTGCTTCCCGTTCCACCAATCTGGCCTTCCGCCCACGCCTCGGCGTACAGATAGGTACCCACATTGGGGATCTCGGTTTTGCCAATGGATGTCATATACTCGCCCAGATCATAGGTCAGGTCCAGTGTAAAGGTTCCCTGATCAATGCGGGCGAGGGCGCTGTCTTCGGAAATGGTGATTTCATTACCGCTAACCGATACGCCGTTTGTGGTGCAGGCTACCTCTGCAGGTTCGGTATGCAGATCATCCGCATAGAACGCAAGCTTCACCTCGCGGCTCTTTCCGCCGGCCAGCGTGGCGGCAGAGGAATTATAGAGAGTCATGCGCACCGTGCGCTTGCCGGCGCTCTCCGCAATCACTTCCATTTGCGAGATTCCAATGTCGGGATAATCCAGATACACTGTGCCGTTTTCGTGGATGCCGCCGGCGGTGATGGTATAGCCCGGGTCGGTCACGAGGTCCCCCACATGGTGCCAGACGGTAAGGGTGGTGCTTTCATTGGGCAGCAGTGTTTCCGAAAGAGTGGCGGTTTCCCCACTGCCAAGGCTGACCGTTAGGTTTGTCACATCGTTCAGCCCGGTGTTGCGGATGGTAAAGCGAATGGGTGTCAGGCTGTTCAACGCCAGCGTTGCATAATCCACACCGACCTGTTCCACTGCCACCGCATCGGTGATAAAATCAGAGGTAGCGGTATAGAGGATCGTTTCCTCACCCGGAACGGTCACGCCGCCGATTACCTCCTGGTTTTCATCGTCATACCGGGTGGCCTGAATGGCGGTCTGCACCTGATTGGTGCCGCTGACATAGGCATCAAAGTGGTCAGCCAGCGTGCGATCCGGCAGCTCTGCCAGTTCCAATGGTGCGGACAGAGTGTAGGTATTTGTGGCATAGCGCAGCTTGGCCGCCTTCAAAATGCCGTGATCTACCGCGCCGTTGGCGTTATTGACAGTCTCATTCCAGACGATGGTAAGATCATTGCGGCTGCGATGATCCCCGCTGAGGGAAGCGAAGCGGAAGTCTCCGCCCACGACGGCGTTGCCGCTGCTGGTCAGGGTCGACAGAGAGCCGGGGAAACTGTTGGACATGGTGCCGCTGCCGTCCACAGCCAACAGCTGAATATCGCTGCTGCCGTCTCGGACACTGTGCCAACCGATGACAAATCGGTCATCCCCGCTGCCGAAATTGGCTGCAACGACCTGGGGGGTTTCGTCAAGATTGCTGTCACAGGTCGCCAACATGGCTGTACCGGGAGTTCCGTCAGCAGCCACGGTACAATAGGCGATCTCGTAGGCGGAGGTATCTCCGGTTCCGCTGCGGTCCAGCGAGTAAACCGCCATAGCGGTTCCGTCGGGCAGCATGGCCGCCTGCAACGCCTTCACGCTGCCAGTAGCACCGTTATAAAGCATTTTTGCCTTGCTCCAGGTGCCGTTAGTGCTGTCATAGCAACTGTACATGATACAATCTCTGGTCGTGAAGTTCAGCAGGTTGTTGCTGCCCTGCGTACCGGGATCGGGGGTGTAGACGTTGCGCCAGAACACGATGGCTTTGCCGTCGCCGCCCACTGCCGTGGCTGGGGCCAGATCCGGCGTGCCGTCGTTGGTTAGGCGGGTGGATGTCCAGGTTGAGCCGTTATAGACGGACACTACGATCTCCGTGCTGTTCATCAGCAGGTTTTGCTCTTCCAATGTCACGGCATCACCGGCATTTTTACCCGGCAGGTCGGTGCCCATGCGAACCCAAGCCGCCGCCGCAAAGCTGCCAGTGCCGGACAAAGAAACGCTCGTGTCGCCGTAGCCGGGGAACCCTGTGGGAGCGTCAATTTCACTGGAGGGAGTATAGACGCCGCCATTGAGGGTGGAAAAATGCGCCCGGCTGTCGTAAATACTGCTGCTGTTGCCGTCGTTGATGTAGGTCAATACCTTCCCGTCATCGCTGAGCTGTGGATAGGATGTGGGGTTGGCATTGGTCTGGATGTTTTCCAGCCCACTGGTGGAGTTCAGAGAGAACAGCATCATCCGCTGCTGGGGCTGGCCCCAGGTACGGGCATATTGCTCCAGATAGTCCCGGCTTTGGAGCGTTGCACTGCCAGAAGCCACCTGCATTCCGCTCTGGGCCGCCGCCATCCGCAGCGAAGCAAGGCTCAGCCCACTGGTGGCGCTATTCCAGTAGTCGTCGATTGTTTTCCAGTCATTAAAAGTCCTGGTGGCTCCAAGGGTTCCGGAGGCGATCACCGCCTCGTAGGAGATAAACAGGAAGGTTGCCACAAATTTGATTCCCACTTCGCTTTGGATTCCCAGAGCCTGACCGTTGATCTGGCGCTTTGTCTCGTCGGCAAGATAGGTGCGGGAAAGGAACTTATTCTGACTGTCCACATCCAAATTGCCGAATAGGCCGATCTTCAGCGCCACGACCGAATAGTCAAAGCCAATACCGCCAAACGCGTGGACATAGGCGTTGATACGCAGCGTGGTCAAAAAGTCATTCACTGCCGTGGCCGTGGGATCGCTCCAGGCAAGCTCTGTACCCTCGCCCTGCCGGCCGTAGCGCACTGCGGTACGGAAATCCAGCTGAATGGCACCACCCAGCTCAAAGGTTGCTGTCAACGGCACAGGACCAGCCATGGCGTTCACGCTGAAGGAGAAGCCCACACCAACGCCGGTGGTAAATCCGCCGCCTACGGTGAAAACCTCCCACTCCTTCTTTTCGGTGTTATAGCGGATTTCCGCTTCGTAAAAGCCCTCCAACTGCAAGTTGAGATCCGTGCTGGTGACATTATCGGCTATGGAGTTGGTTTTGTAGTCCCCCTTGGGATCATAGGTGCCCTGGGACATCTGGCTCAGGTCCCCGGTCCCGGGCACACCCACTTCCAGGTTCTGCGTCAGCACATTCGCACCCAACGCCACGCCGTCCTCGGAATAGTCCATGTCCTCCATCTCCAGCGTATTGTACCCGGCCCAAATCATGGCACGGAACACGGAGGGATCTTCGCTGGGGGTGATAATCATTTTGAACACGGAAGTGTCCACCGGACCGCTCAGATCATCCAGCCGTCCGGTCAGCACCTTGAGAATGTTACTATCGCCCACTCCGCCAAAGTCGACTTGATTCACTCCACTGGAGGATCCCATCGTCGCCAGAATACCGGTGACGCGGTCATCCTCTGTCACCTTGGGCACTCGGGTCAGATCAACGACCCGGAAGGGCATTATTTTCTCTTGCAGCAGGCTGCCGTTCAGGCTCAGCTGCGTTTTTATACCCACATCCTTGCCGTCAGCGATCCATCCAGAGGTGGTCATGGTGGTCTCGGTGAGAGTCAGATCGTTTTCCGCTACGGGGATGGATGAGAAGGGATACTGCTTGGTACTGCTGCTCTGGGCGGCAGGAATAACGCCGTATTCGTCCGCCAGCTTGAGACTGTAATTCCGCGCGTTGGCAATCTTCTCGCCCCAGAGGAACATGGTGGTGTGCAGTCTTGCTGTTTTAAAGCTGCTGTTAGGGCCAATCTTCCCAGTCGAGCTGCGGACATCCACCTTCTGACCGTTGGCTAGACCGTAATCAACACTTTGCGCCACAATGAAGGGTTTGTTTTCCTCCCCCGCCGGCACACGCTCCAGAGAGACAACGCCCTCTGCGGTGCGCATTACATCGTCCACGCCCAGCTTGCCGTTGACGGTCAGCAGCAGCGGATAGTACTTGTCGCCGTCAATTGCGCTGATCTCCAGAATGTACTCCAGCTGATCCAGAGCAGAAAGCGCCGTGGTGTTGCTCTCGCCCTTTTCGGCCGACCAGAACTGGGTGGAATCCAGATAGACGGTTATATTTCCCGCCGCATCCGTGGTATAGGTGTCGCCGGTGATGCCGCTGACAAGTGCTCCTGCCCTGGAGCCCAGCAGAGCTGTCTGGCAGTAGCCTCCGTTTTTATAAACGCCGCCACGAACGGTCACCGTCTTGTTCGCCAGCGGATCGCCGCCCGGCGTGATGAGCGTCACAGATGCCCGGGCAACTCGCCGAAGGCTGAAGGTATTCAAGGGATAAAGCTGCAGTTTTGTGGCATCCCGCTCGCCGGAACGCAAATTTTCTTTATAGATGGTGCCCAGATAAATATCCGCGCCGGAGCCGGACCGCAGAGACACCTCACTGGCGATTCCGTTGGGTTCGTAAAGCGCCAGCACGCCTTCACTGTTGGTCGTGACCGTTTTGGGCACACCTTTGCCGTCGGTGTATTGCAGCGTAGTTTCCGCTGCAGGCATCAGCTGGAAGAGATAGAACTTATTTTGCAGCGTTTTCGCTGTCACCTGTACGGCGGCATTCATGCCCGTGGCGGCATGGGTAGTCGTAACGGTTGCGGTGCCGTTGGCCAAGCCGGACAGCGCCATTTTGGTTTCGGGAAGGTAGGAATCAAAGGAGAAGTTTCTGATGTCCTCATACAGTCCGCCCTGCTTGTAGTTGACGGAAATGGCATTGTTGTTGCTGGAGAGCCACCGGATGCCGTCTTTAAAGGAGTTCCATCCGTACTCGTCATAGTTGATGCCTATGTACTCGATCAGCCCCAACTCCTGGCGCAGCTGCAAAATTTCAGCTGTAACGGTTGGCAGGCTGCCGCTGACCTTGGAGGTATTGTCCATGGTCAGCTTAGAAATCGTGTCTCCTTTGTGGTTCTGCACCTTCAGTGCGTCGGCATCGTAGACATACAGGGGGAAGGAGTCGGTGCTGGGAGATTCCTCACCAGGATTCTCCACGCTCAAAACCACTTGATAGGTGTCCTTCAGATTGCCGGCTTGCACACTCTGTAATGACAGGGGGAAGCTCCCGGAGGTACCGGATAGGCGCTCACTGTCCACCACTTTGGTGGTGTTGTCCTCTGTGACCCGGGTGATGGTCAGCGTGGGCTGCAAAGGGGCGCCGTCAGTGGTGTTTTCCACCGACCAGTCGATATTGACGGCACCGTCGGTATCCTTGAGGTAAATGCTCTGGGGCGGTGTCAGCTTGGCTGTGGCAGGTGGTGCCTGCACGATGATCCAGGCAAGTGCCGACAGGCGGACGTCCTCACCGCCGGCGTTGGGGTGCGGCATGGAGACCAATACCGTGTAGGCAGGGGTATTGCCGTTGGAGAGCTTGGAGAGCACATTCTCCTCGATCCGCACGCTGTTTTTATCCTTGCCGACGGTATAAGTCGCAACGGGCTTGCGGCCGCTCAGCGCCGCCTCATTCGCGTAGTTGCCCTCATACAGGTCAATCCTGTAATTGAACTCTTTGTTCGGCGCCATCAGCGTGGCGTTGGAGCTCCACAGCACGGTGGCGGGCTGATTTACCCGCGTCACGATGGATGCGCCGCCGGGAATCACCAGTGCCAGGGAATCGCCTGCCGTCACGGTATAGGGCTTTGACTCGCCCGTCACATCATCGGCAGTGTCCTCAGTCCCGTTGTCCGCCGTAAAGGTAAAGGTGACGGCTCCCACCTTGGTTCCTGTGGTGGCAACAACGCCGGTATCCTCGTTGATGGTGGCAATGAGCGTGTCACTGCTGCTCCATTTGCCGGTGGTGTAGCTGGCCGTCTCACCGCCGGCCCCCAAAACCTCTGCCTTAAGCGTGGGGCGGGTGGTTTTGCCGAGGGAAATCGTATAGTCGGCGTCATTCTCTTCTGGGACGACCTTCACCGTGCTCGCGGAAACTTTCTTTGCCACCGTGAACTGCCGGGTCAGGGGAAGAACATTCACCCAGTCAGGATCGGCTTTCGTGCCCTCGTTGGCCTGCAGCGTCACCGTGTAGGTGCGGTCCAAAGCAGAGGGTGCGATTGCGTAGTCGCTAATGGTGAAGGCTTCCTTCTCTGTGTCCAGATAGACCTGCAGATGGATTGGTTCAACCGCAGAGTCGTACCTCAGCTCGAGGCGGAACGGGGCTTCCTTCGGGTCTGTGCCTGCCGGGGTGTGATAATTGCTGTATACGGTCTTGTAGACCTGCTCCATGTTGGCGTTCATCGTGAACGATGCCTTGCCGTCGGCGTAGTCGGCGGTCAGTGCGGTGGGAGCGTTACGCATCAAGACGCTCTTCAGATCAACGTCGGTAATCGAGTTGCTTGGATAGAGTGAGGTATCCAGCGTATGACCGAAAACATCTTCCACACCGGTCATACCATTGACGGTGACCGTGGTGTCATCCGCATCCTGCACTGGGTACCAGAGCATTGCCGTGACGCCGTAGTTGTTCATGGAAAGCTCAGCGGCGCTATACACTTTGCCATTGATGGTCACGGTGGCGTTGCTAAGATTCACGAACTCGTTAAAGGTAACTGTGATGGGCACATGCTGTCCGCTGGCATAGGTTCCCGCCGGGGCCGTGACGCTTTGAATGGTGGGATTGTCCGTGTCCACCAGCGTGGCTGTAACTTTGCTGGTCTTGGCGGTGGTGGTGGAATTTGGGATATTATTATTTACATTCTTCAGATACAGTTCGAAGGGCAGATAGTACTGATGATTCTCTCTGTTTTGCGTGGTAGACTGCAGGGAGATGCTGACCGTACTGCCATTGTTAATCGTACAGTTCTCCGTTTTCTTTCCGTCGGTGGTGAGCGTCAGAGCTGTTCCATCGAGCTTGTACTCCGTCAGACAGAACGGGGCATAGGGTATCGGGTTTGCAGAAATATAATTGCCATACGGCGCAGAGCCATTATAGGCAGCTATGTCTCCGCTCCAGCTAAACTCGATGCTGGCATCGATTTTGTATGGCTGATAAAATGGGTCGGAGTCGACGGGAAGCACCGAGTTGCGGGCACCCTCCAAAATTCTGATGGTATCGCTTAGCGCAACGAAGTCCTGATTGTTGGCACCTTCGCCGATATTGTATTCATTTGCCAGCAAAGGAATATACATATCCCCCTGTATTGTTTCTGTACTTTCGTATCTTTCCTCATAGTTCGGCGCGCTCACTGATGTTTGTATTGTGGGGGCGTCAACCGTCTTTTTTAGCTTGAGCTGACAGTGGTCGGCATAAGCGGCACCGTCATAGAACACCAGATTTTCCGCATCGTAAAATTCAATCATCCCCAGCAGGTCGCCATAGGAATAAGAACCCTCGAGCCAGTCTGGGTTCCCTCCTTTGGTTGTAACCTTGACAGTGATTTTACAACCATCTAAACTGAAAGTCGAGCCTACGTCATAGGTCAGCTTGTAGGACCCGTCGCCTTGGGCGACCCCACTCGTCTCGCCTATCGAGACCTCCACACCGGTGATATACTCGCTGAGCTGGCCTTTTTGAATGCGGTAGGAAAAGCCGACCGGTTTTCCGCCATATACAGTAAAAGTCCCGGAGCTCCAGCTGTTGGTTGCGAGTTCCCCCAGCGTTTGGCTCATCATGCCGCTCATATCCACCGTCTCAACGCCCTCAGGCTTTGTGGCAGAGGCGGAATACTGCAAACTGATGCCCTGCAGCTCCAATTGCTCCATCAGGTTATTGAGATTCTCCAGAGCTTCCCCGGTAAACTCCCTGCCGGAGAAATAGGTGTCCTTGATCCGCTGCAACTCCTGTTCGATTTGGATCATGGTCTTCAAATCGCCCAGCGCCACCGGAGTCCCATCCACGTCGGCTATACGGGTGAGATCCGTGGCGGGATTTTCCAGCAGCTCCATGACAGCCGCCAGTGTCAACACCTGACCGTCCAGCGTGATGGTTTGATCCACCTTGAAATTGCCGGCTTCGTCCAGCAGCCCCAAAGCGTTCAGCATGGAAAGCACTTGGTCGCTGCTATCGCCGGTCAAGGCGGAGAGCTGCTCCAAAATCGCCTGATTTTCCTCGGGTGTGTTGCCCATCGAATCGCTCACCGCTGCAAACGCCGTAGTTGGCAGCAGCGTGAGCGTCATGCACAGGCTCAGCAGCGCCGCTAAAAATCTTTTCTTCATGTTTCCTCATCCTCCTTGGTTTGTTCCTGCTATTTATTGTTTTTTCTCAATCGTGTGCAAAACACGGTAACGACCACCGCCGCTGCAAAGCAGACAACGCCTACCAGCACATAGCCGCCCGCATCATCACCGCAGCAGCATCGCGCCGAACACCCCCCATGCGGCTGTCTGCCCCTGCACTGCAAACACATCCGCCGCCTGCATCATCACCGCGAACAGCAGCATACACGTTGCGCTCAGCCCATATATACCGCGCCGCTGCCTCCGGCGGGTGTTTTCCCGCACCCGCTGCTTGACGAGTGCGACTCGTTTTGCGGTATCGTACATTTCGTTTGAACCTTCTCTCTGGATTTATTGAAATGCGGCTTAAAAACCCCTTCGCTTATATAGGTACAAAAAATCGAAAATACTCTCACCCAAAACGCAAAATTTTTCAACGTTTTTTTCACAAGAAACGAAAAAAACGATACTGCATAGATTTCTTACTCCACACAATATCGTTCTTCTATATTTATACTTTCATTGTCTTCGCCAGAGAAGTAAGCAAAGCCGCCATCTCCGGATTGCCAAGTACTTTCATCAGCAGTTCGGGATCTACTCCCTCCGGTATGGTAATCTTATTTTCTTCCTCTTTCTGCTCATTCAGTTTGTATGTGACACTTGTATGGCGCAGACTATGAAAAACCACATCCGGAAGACCTTCTCTATCAATTACTTTCTGCAGCTGATCCCGAATATAGCTGCTATTGATCGGCATTCCAAAAGTAGTCGCCATTATCAGGTTGTAATCGGTATACTCACTGCCAAGTGCCTCCTTTACCTCATCCTGTTCCTTCTTTATATCAATAAGGCACTGTGCCACAAATCCCGGTATATAAACTTTGCGCTCGCTGGTATCGGTCTTTGGTGTTTTCAGCACCCTGACCGTCTTATTATTCTTCCTTTGTGAGGGGAAGATCAGAATGACTTCTTTTGAATCCAGCTCCTCAACAGCTTCCTTTGATACACGCTCCACCTGTTTGTTAATAAAGACATATGCCCTGTTCTCTGAAATAGCTTCTTCTGATATATCCACACAGTCCCATGTCAGCCCAAGCAGCTCTCCTATTCGGACCGTTGTTGCGAATGCCAGATGAAATGCTACTTTTTGAAAGAACTCTGGTCGGCTGCTTTTCAGTTCCTTATCATCCGCCGGTAGTCTGTAGTTGTCTTTGTATAGCATGTATCAGCAACCTGCATCAGCCTGAAAACTATTGCCAATATCGAGTCAAAACAGCATATTCCTTCTCTGCTATACGCCATGAGGATTGCAGACTTTTTCCTTAAGCCGGTAACAAGCCTGTCATCGAATTCTATGGACACAACAGCCGGAAGATTTCCTGTGATTACTATATCGACGACCGGATGCTGCTTCCGGAAAACGCAAAGGCATAGAACCCGTAATGGGGCTATGCCTTTGTGCTTATTCTGGCATTCATTTTTAGTTAGTGCGGGTTATTTACCTAATACAGTTTTTCTCATAATAAAAATCTGTTAGTTAAACTTTTTCAAATTTTGCTACTTCATCCGATAAATCTTCCGAAAGGTTCTTATTTTCGTCCGCCTGCACTTTAATTGCTGAAATTGCTGTTACAAGTTGTGATATCTCTTGTGCTACGTTTGTAACACCTTTTGCAGATTCTTCAATCGCTATAGAAATATTATTGATACCTTCATTCATATCATTCATTGTACCTAAGCTATCTTTTGACTTAACTGCAAACTCGTTAAATGTATTACTTGCCTGATCAGAATCAGCATCATAATTTCCAATAATTTTTACAAAGTTGTCATAATCAAGTGCTACCTTTTCATCTACAAAACGAATCATTTCCGTTGCATTTCCAGACAGATTGTTTACTGCCTCAATAACTTTTCCACTAATTTCCTGAATATTGTTTGCTGTCTCACGTGAACTATCTGCAAGCTGTCTGATTTCATCTGCAACAACGGCAAAGCCCCTGCCTGCTTCCCCTGCTCTTGCTGCTTCAATCGATGCATTAAGTGCTAGAAGATTTGTCTGTGCTGCGATATTTAAGATATTTTCTGTAAGTTTTGCAATTTCATTTACAGACTTAGATGCTTCTACTGCCTCCGCGACATCCTTTTGAATGCCATCAAATGTTTCTACTGTTTTTTCTTTTGATGCAATCGCTTCTTTATAGCTATTTTCTGCAGTAAGCTTCACTTCATGCAACTTCATTGCAGAGTTCTTAGCATCCTCATTCATGCCTGCCATTTTCTCTAGCAGATTATTACATCCTTGGGCTAAATCATGTAGAGAAGCAGATACCTCTTCCATGGATGCTGAAAGTTC
>OGFP01000598.1_pt1 | contig 13190 bp, 10 predicted proteins | sample 1570971 | NCBI WGS metagenome assembly OGFP01 (sample SAMEA2582033, study PRJEB24529) | metagenome | biome: Human gut stool | place: China | collected 2011 | reverse complement strand
TAGAAAAGGATTATTATGGGATTAAAATCTCTTGAAGATGTGACGTATTTTCGTCTTAACAATGAAATCAACCGTCCAGTAAACGGCCAAATCATGCTTCATAAAGATAAAGAAGCTTTGGATGCTTTCTTTAAAGAAAATGTTGTACCAAATACTAAAGCCTTTGACTCGATTACAGACAAGATTCAGTACCTTCTCGAGCACAATTACATTGAGAGAGCTTTTATCGAGAAATACCGTCCTGAATTTTTAGAGGAATTGGCCCAATTTATCAAAGACCAAAACTTCCAATTCAAGTCCTTCATGGCGGCCTACAAATTCTATAACCAATACGCTTTGAAAACAAATGATGGAGAATATTATCTTGAAAGCATGGAAGACCGCGTTCTGTTCAACGCACTCTATTTTGCCAATGGTGATGAAGCAATTGCCAAAGATATTGCCAATGAAATCATTCACCAACGGTATCAACCTGCAACTCCAAGTTTCCTGAATGCCGGACGTGCTAGGCGTGGTGAATTAGTTTCTTGCTTCTTGATTCAAGTGACAGATGATATGAACTCTATCGGACGTTCTATCAACTCGGCCCTCCAGCTATCACGTATTGGTGGCGGGGTAGGTATTAGCCTATCTAACCTACGTGAAGCTGGTGCTCCTATCAAAGGATATGCTGGGGCAGCCTCTGGTGTCGTGCCTGTTATGAAGCTTTTTGAAGATAGCTTCTCTTACTCAAACCAACTTGGCCAACGTCAAGGTGCTGGTGTTGTTTACCTGGATGTTTTCCACCCAGATATCCTTGCCTTCCTTTCTACTAAGAAAGAGAATGCTGATGAGAAGGTGCGTGTTAAAACACTGTCACTTGGTGTTACAGTTCCAGATAAATTCTACGAGTTGGCACGTAATAATGAAGATATGTACCTCTTCAGCCCTTACTCAGTCGAAAAAGAGTATGGTAAACCATATAACTACATTGATATTACAGCTATGTATGATGAGTTGGTTGCCAATCCCAATATTACAAAAACCAAGATTAATGCACGTGAGCTAGAAACTGAAATTTCTAAACTCCAACAAGAATCAGGTTATCCATATATTGTCAATGTTGATACAGCCAATCGACACAATCCAATCGATGGTAAGATTATCATGTCCAACCTCTGTTCTGAAATTCTCCAAGTTCAAACACCAAGTGAACTTAACGATGCACAAGAGTTTGTCAAACTCGGTACAGATATTTCATGTAACCTTGGATCAACTAATATCCTTAACATGATGACATCTCCTGACTTCGGACGTTCGATTAAGGCTATGACACGTGCACTTACCTTTGTTACAGATAGTTCAAGTATTGATGCTCTACCATCCATCAAAAATGGTAACCAACAAGCTCATACCTTTGGTTTGGGAGCTATGGGGCTTCACTCTTACCTTGCTAAACACCATATCGAGTATGGTAGCCCCGAATCTGTTGAATTCACTAATATCTACTTCATGCTTATGAACTACTGGACTTTAGTTGAATCTAACAACATTGCCCGTGAACGTCAAGAAACCTTTGTCGGTTTTGAAAAATCAAAATATGCTGATGGTTCTTACTTTGACAAATACGTTACAGGCCAATACGTTCCTAAATCTGACCGTATCAAAGAACTTTTCGATGGTCACTTCATCCCACAAGCCAAAGATTGGGAAGAACTACGTGAACTCGTTAAGAAAGATGGACTCTACCATCAAAACCGTTTGGCTGTTGCACCAAATGGCTCAATCTCTTATATTAATGACTGTTCTGCTTCTATCCATCCAATCACACAACGTATTGAAGAACGTCAAGAAAAGAAAATTGGAAAAATTTACTATCCGGCCAACGGTCTTTCAACAGACACAATTCCTTTCTACACTTCAGCCTACGACATGGATATGCGTAAAGTTATCGACGTCTATGCCGCTGCGACTGAACACGTTGATCAAGGTTTGTCATTAACCCTATTCTTACGTAGTGAGTTACCAAAAGAAATTTACGAATGGAAAACAGAAAATAAACAAACAACTCGTGACCTTTCTATCCTTCGTAACTACGCCTTTAACAAAGGAATTAAATCAATCTACTACATCCGTACTTATACAGATGATGGGGAAGAGGTTGGCTCTAACCAATGTGAAAGCTGTGTCATCTAAGATAGTGATTTAACGATAACAACTTCACTACTCTTATTTACAAAATGCATTAAAAGGTCGGTTCGCCGACTTTTTTAATAGATCAACTCAAAAAAACTATATCATGATTTTGAATTATGATAAAATAGTAACGATATCAATAAAGAAAGAGGTTTCTAATGGAAACTTACTACAAAGCCATTAACTGGAATGAAATCGAAGATGCGATTGATAAATCTACCTGGGAAAAATTGACCGAGCAATTTTGGCTAGATACACGTATCCCACTTTCAAATGACCTTGATGATTGGCGTAAACTTTCCGCTGAAGAAAAAGATTTGGTTGGAAAAGTTTTCAGTGGTTTAACATTGCTAGATACCATGCAATCTCAAACGGGTGTTGAAGCCATTCGTGCAGACGTCCGTACACCTCATGAAGAAGCTGTATTGAACAACATTCAGTTTATGGAGTCTGTTCACGCCAAATCCTACTCTTCAATCTTCTCAACTTTGAATACTAAATCTGAAATTGAAGAAATTTTCGAGTGGACTAACAGTAACGAATACCTCCAAACCAAGGCGAAAATCATTAACGATATCTATGAAAATGGAACGCCTCTTCAGAAAAAGGTTGCTTCAACATATCTTGAAACTTTCCTTTTCTATTCAGGGTTCTTCACTCCACTCTATTATCTTGGTAATAACAAGCTAGCTAACGTCGCTGAAATTATCAAGCTCATTATCCGTGACGAATCTGTTCACGGAACCTATATTGGCTATAAATTCCAACTTGGATTTAACGAATTGCCTGAAGAAGAGCAAGAAAGTTTCCGTGAATGGATGTATGATCTCCTCTATCAATTGTATGAAAATGAAGAACTCTACACTAAATCTCTTTATGACGGTGTTGGATGGACTGAGGAAGTTATGACTTTCCTTCGTTACAACGCCAACAAGGCTCTTATGAACCTGGGACAAGATCCACTCTTCCCAGATAGTGCGAACGATGTTAACCCAATCGTTATGAATGGTATTTCTACAGGAACATCTAACCACGACTTCTTCTCTCAAGTTGGTAATGGTTACCTTCTAGGAACTGTCGAAGCCATGCAAGACGATGATTATAACTACGGACTATAAGAAAAAACTAGCTGAGCTAGTTTTTTATTGTGTTCAATACTATATTCGAAAAACAAATAGAAAAAAGAGTTCACGGTGAACTCTTTTTATTTTATTTTGCTTTTACTTCAAAACCTTCTGCTACACCTTCAGCAAAGTTTTCTTCAACAATGCTAGCACAGTGATCACAGATAGTCGCGTTGTAGCTACGTTCTTTAGTAGTTGGATCGATACGACGACAACGGTCACAGACATCACCTGTAGCACGTTCTACTGTGAATGCCACACCTTCAAAGCTTACAGCAGATTCAGGTGCTTCTCCTTCAGCAATGGTCAATGCTGAAACAATCAAAAGTTGAGCAAGGTTAGTGTTCAAACCTTCAATAAGTTCTTTGACTTCATCACCAGGATAGATAGTCAAATGAGCTTCAAGCGATTTACCAATAACTTTTTCATTACGAGCTTCTTCCAAAGCTTTTTGAGCTTGGCCACGGAAATCCATGAAGGCATTCCATTTTTCAAGAAGTGCATCTTGACCACCGAAATCTTCTGCTTCTGGCAACTCTGACAATTGAACATAGTCTTCTGTTTCAAATTCAAGATATGACCAAATTTCTTCTGCAGTGTGAGGAAGAATTGGTGTCAATAGTTTTGTAATCTTGACAAGAATATCGTAGAAGACTGTTTGCATTTGACGGCGTTCGAGTGATTTGGCACCTTCGATGTAGACAACGTCTTTGGCAAAGTCAAGGTAGAAGGCTGACAAGTCAACGTTGATAAAGTTCACCAAGGCCTTGTAGATTGTCAAGAATTCAAAGTTAGCATAAGCGTCGCGAATAGTCTTGACAAGCTGATTAAAGCGAACAGTCATGTACTTATCAACAGAGCGAAGGTCATCATAAGCAACAGCGTCTTCTTTCGGATTAAAATCAGAAGTATTAGCAATCAAGAAACGCAGGGTGTTACGGATTTTTCGGTAGGTTTCAGATACTTGACCAAGAATATCCATAGAGATACGCACATCCTTGCTTGAGTCAACACTTGTTACCCAGAGACGCAAGATTTCCGCGCCAAATTGTTTTTCAACATCGCTTGGAGCAATGGTATTTCCAAGAGATTTAGACATCTTTTCACCTTTACCATCAAGGGCAAATCCTTGCGACAAGATTTGTTTGTATGGTGCTACGCCATGGTTGGCAACTGATGTGATGAGTGATGAGTTGAACCAACCACGGTATTGGTCTGAACCTTCTAGGTAAAGATCTGCTGGGTATTTGAGTTCTGGGCGGTTTACTACAACTCCATTCCATGATGAGCCTGAGTCGAACCAAACATCCATGATATCCGTTTCTTTCTTGAATTCGCCATTTGGTGAACCAGGATGTGTAAAACCTTCTGGAAGAAGATCTTTGGCATCACGTTCCCACCAAATAACTGAGCCGTGTTCTTCGAAAAGTTTAGCCACATGTTCGATAGTTTCTTCAGTCATGATTGGTGTTTTATCTTCAGCATAGAAGATTGGGAGTGGCACACCCCAAGCACGTTGACGAGAAATTACCCAGTCACCGCGGTCACGAATCATGTTGTAAAGACGAACTTTACCCCACTCAGAATGGAATTTAACTTTTTCAATCTCATCCAAGATTTCTTGACGGAATTTAGAAACAGATGCAAACCATTGTGGCACTGCACGCCAGATGATTGGTTTCTTCGTACGCCAGTCAAATGGGTATGAGTGAGAGATTTCTTCTTGAGCAAGGAGCAAATCACCAAGTTTTTCCATAACGATTGGCGCCACTTTATCGTAGAACTGACCTTCAAAATCAGGGCCAGCATTTTCCATCATGATACCGCGTTCGTCAACAGTGACTGCAACTTCAAGACCATTAGCAACGCCAACATTGTAGTCATCCTCACCAAAACCAGGGGCTGTATGGACGATACCTGTACCAGAGTCTGTTGTAACATGATCACCAAGAATTACAAGTTCATCCACTTCAGTGTCCCAAGGGTGTTCTGTAACGATTTGATTTAATTCTTCACCACGGTATGATTGAAGTACTTCCACATCTGTCCAACCGAATTTCTCAGAAAGACTATTAAGTAATTCAGAAGCAACAACAAATTTGCGGTCTTCTCCGGCAGGTTTTACGAGAACGTATTCGATATCAGCACCAACAGTCAAACCACGTGAAGCTGTTACTGTAAATGGTGTTGTTGTCCAAACTACGATATATGTATCTGTGTCTAGTACTCCTTTACCATCCTTAACCTTATTGGCATAGTAAAGGGAAGTTGAAACTAAATCATGGTACTCGATTTCGGCTTCAGCAAGCGCTGATTCTGATGACCATGACCAATAAACTGGTTTTGCACCTTGATAGATGTAACCTTTTTTAGCCATCTCACCAAAGACACGAATCTGAGCTGCTTCATAATCTGGTGTCAAAGTAACATATGGGTTATCCCAATCAGCCGAAACACCAAGACGTTTGAAATCTTCACGTTGTTTGTCAACTTGTGAAAGTGCATAATCGCGACACATCTTAAGATATTCAGCACGATCAAGTTCTTTACGTTTCACACCTTGTTTTGCCAACACTTGCTCAATTGGAAGACCATGCGTATCCCAACCAGGAACGTAAGGAGCATAGAAACCAGACATTGATTTTGAACGCACAATGATATCCTTAGAAATTTTATTCATCGCATGACCAACGTGAATATTACCATTGGCATAGGGAGGCCCATCATGAAGAGTGAAGTGAGGTTTACCTTGGTTCAACTCTTGACGACGTTGATACATCTTAGCATCTTCCCACTCTTTTTGCCAGATTGGTTCTTTGTTAGGAAGTCCAGCTCGCATTGGAAAGGCTGTCTTACCTAGATTTAAGGTTTCTTTGAGTTTCATTATATCTCCTCTTTAATTTAATTTACTAAATAAAAAGAGCCTTCATCAAAAAGGACGAAAGCTCGTGGTACCACCTTAATTCAGAGCAAAAGAATTTGCTCCCTCATATGTCCGTAAGGAGGACCATCCTTCTAACTTACTTATTTCAGTTAGAATGCTTGAAAATGATAACTATCCAAATAGGGAATGTGGGACTCACACCATCTCCCACTCGCTGTTAATATACTTGGTAAGTTGTATTTTTCTTATTCGCTAATATTCAATTTAAACGTTTGTGTTTCGTTTAGATTAATTTCACCTGTTGTCTCAGGTTGCAAATCAAAATCTTCATCTACTGGTGCTGAAGTTGGGAAATCTGCCACTTCACTCTCGAAAGTGTCTGGAATACCAAACTCAACTGGAGTTGAAACAACTTCGTTTGTTTCATCAACTTCTGGACTAGAGAAATCTTCAACTTGCTTATTACTTTCAGCAACGCGACGTTGAAGTTCAGCCATTTCATCAGGAGTGAATTGACGAGTTGCATCAAATGAAGCTGCATCATTTGAATCAGGTACATGCTCATCCAAAACTTTTTCAACAACTTCTTTAAAGGCAGCATCTGAATTTTGAAGATAAATAGCTGTTGGTTGCAACAATTCACCCCATTCTGGAGCACTTGCCAAGCTAAGCTGACCTTCAACTGCAGCCAATAGGCGTTGGTGGAAGACACGACTTTGACGTTTAAGTTCTTCTGTTTCGATGGCAACACGTTTGGCTTCATCTGTTGCATCACGAAGAATTTCAGATGCCTTAGATTTAGCTTCTTCAACCAAATGAGTAGCATTGAAGTTAGCCTTATTAATCAAGTTAGCAGATTCGTCAGCCGCTGAAGCTTTAACTTTTTCTGCTGTTTCTTGAGCCAAAATAACTGATTGACTCAATGATTCTTTCATTTCATCAAAATAAGCCAATTTTTCTTCAAGCTCTTTTACACGAGCAGCAAGTTCACGATTGTCACGAACTAAATCTTCATAATCGTCTACAATAATATCAAGAAATTCATCAACTTCTTGCTCATTATATCCACGAAATTTAGTTGTAAACTGTTTATCTTTAATATCAAGTGCTGTAATAGCCATTACAGGCCTCCTTTATTTTTCATTACCATATTTAATGGTTTAAATTAAATAACTACTTTTTTCTCCGTCTTAACAGACTTTCAATAACGATTTTAGCTTTCCCGGACTTTGAAAATCCGTCTTGTTGAGCTAGTCGAAATCGACCATAACCTCTAACCGAAATCATATCACCAATCATAACCGTCTGATTAGCCTTCTCAATTTGTCTATAATTTAATTTAACTTTTCCAGAAGCAATAAGTTTTAAGGCGTTAGAACGAGATAAGTTTAATACCGTCGCTAACACATTATCAAGACGCATACTGGAAAGTAAGACAAAAGTTTTTGAATACTTTTCTTGATTTGAAATCCAATCGTCTTTACTTACTTCTTTTAGAGTAACCGAAACATTACCAATCTTAGTAATAGTCATTATCGCATAACTTGCTAAATGAGAAGCAATGTAAAATTGAACGCGTCCTTCTTCATCAAGAATAATATCTCCAAATACTTGACGATCAAGACCAAGTTGATTAATCAGTGCTCCCAAAACTTTTGGGTGTGTCAATTTATTGAACTGTCTCGCATAAGAGATTTCTAGTCGTTTAATTTCAAAGTCATCGTCATCAAGCTCGTAATATTCGGGAGCAAGAATGACTCTTCCATACTCTTCAGATTCAAGAGTAGAACTCACAAAAAATTTTAAATTGTAGTAATGAGCTAACTCTTCAACAATCTGAATTTCACGAGGATTCAAGAAATCAGTTAAGTAAGGACTGTACCTCTCATCAACTAAATGACAAAATCCCCTAACCTTCTCTAGAAAAGGTCGTTCATCTAACGAGTAATGCTGTTCAATTTTTTTAATATCTGACATCAGAGTAGAATAAATCTAAGAATTCTAAGTGAAAAGTTTAGTAGAAGTACAATTACGATTATTGAAAAATCAATACCAGCAAAAGCTAAATTCAGGCGACGAAATGGTGCGAGAATCGGTTGAACAATTTGTCTAATGATTCTTCCAAGGCTAGTATCATAAGCTCCTGGAAACCAAGATAACAAAGCATAGACTACAAGAAGAATCTCTATCACGTTAACAACACGTGCCCAAATAACATAAAGTAATACAGACATCACTTAACGTCTCTTCATGTCGAAGTCGAAATTAGCTTCTTGGTTGCCGTGAGACAAACCAATCTCTTCAATGTCTACTACGACATTAATTGGCGTAAGCAAATACATTGAAGAGCCAACTTTTTGCAAGTTGCCTGTAAGTACCTTGCTAGCACCATCAATAAAGTCAAGACAACGACGAGCTTGCGCTTCCAACATATATTGAAAATCGATTAAAACACATTCATTTTCAATCAATAGTTCTACAATTTCCTGAGCATCTTCATACTTTTTAGGATATTTAATTGCAATTGTTGTTTTAGTTGTATTCATTTGTTGTGGTCCCTGATTTGCTTGTGAACGACTCAGAGGTAAACTACGAAGGACTTGAGTTTCCTGTAAGTCTGAATTAACATGTTGGCGACGAGGAGGGACTGTTGCCTGAGAACGCTCAGGTTGACGTTGCTGACGAGGAGGTGGTGTCTGCACAGGTCTCTGTGCTTTTACTGGACGTGCTTTTACTGGACGTTCTTTAGCCTCTTCTTTAGCAGCATCTTCATAATCTGTTACTTCGTCGGTATCAAAATATGAAACAATTTTATCAATTGCGTCTTTTAATGCCATAAGGTTATTCTCCGTTCTCTTTAAAGAATGCACTGCCTATTCTGACAAAGGTTGATCCATTCTGAATAGCCATGTCATAGTCTCGACTCATCCCCATGCTTAACTGATCACAAGGAACATTCTTTAGTTTTTTCTCTTGAATTGATTGTCTAAGCTCATTTGTCTCAGAAAAAATCTTATCAAGTTCTTGAGCATCTGCATCAATCGGAGCCATAGTCATTAGTCCAACGATACAAATGTTATCAAGATTTTCAATTTGTTTTAGAACAGTATCAAGTTCTTCAGCTGAAAAACCATGTTTTGATTCCTCCCCTGAAACGTTAACTTGTAAGAAGCAATTAATAGTATGGTCGGCACGCTTTTGAATTTCCTCTGCTAATTTAACAGAATCCAAAGCATGAAAATAATCAACTAAATTAATAACATCCTTTACTTTACGACGTTGCAAGGTACCAATAAGGTGCCAAGTCAAATCATAATTTTTTAAAGCTTGATACTTATCTAAGAATTTATCAACGCGATTTTCAGCAATGTGCTTGATTCCCGTTTTAACCAATTCTTCAGCGACATCACTTGAAACATATTTGGTTACAGCAATAATATTGACCTCATCACTAGAGCGATTAGCCTTTTCACATGCTTCTTTTACCGCTTGATAAACATTATTTTTATTCTCTTCTATAGTCATTATTAACGATTTTTAAAGAATGGTGGTGTCTCCAATTCATCATCATCTTCAACATCACTTGAGAATGTAGACATAGTCAATTGACTATCTAGTTGACCAGTTTCAGGACGAGAAATATTATCACGTCTCAAATCCCAATTACCAAAAGCTGACTGCTCTTGTTGAGGAGCTGCCGCTGCAGGACGAACTCCTGGTTGTGGCATTGAAGGTGTTTCATTATAGTCAAAATTTGGTTGACGTTCAAATGAAGGTTGAGAAACTGGACGTTGCTCTTCTTGAGCAACTTGTTGAGTAGGAGCTGATGGTTGTGAAGGAGCTGTAGTCACTTTACGTGGCTGAGCTTTGATACCAGATACTTTATCAGTACGATCTTGGCGAACTCCAGTTGCAACAACAGTTACACGGATTTCATCTTTCAATGTATCATCGATAGATGTACCAAGCCAAATGTTAACACCGTTACCAGCTGCTTGACCAACAATTTCAGATGCTTCTTCTGCTTCTGTAAGCGTCATATCAAGACCACCAGTTACGTTAACGATAACATCTTCTGCACCATCAATAGTAGTTTCAAGAAGTGGTGAATAGATTGCTTTACGTGCAGCTTCAACAATACGTTCTTCACCTGAACCAATACCAATACCCATAAGTGCATTACCTTTATTTGCCATAACTGTTTTCACATCGGCAAAGTCGAGGTTGATCAAACCTGGGTTAGTGATAAGGTCTGTAATACCTTGGACCCCTTGACGAAGAACATTATCTGCTTCACTAAGAGCTTCAAGAAGTGGTGTTTTCTTATCAACGATTTCAAGAAGGTTATTGTTAGAGATAATAAGAAGGGTATCAACTTGCTCACGCAACTCTTGAATCCCTTCGACAGCAAAGGCACCACGTTTGTTACCTTCAAATCCAAATGGACGTGTCACAACTGCAACTGTCAATGCACCCAAACTTTTCGCAATACGTGCAATAACTGGTGCTGCCCCTGTACCAGAGCCACCACCCATACCAGCAGTGATAAAGACCATATCAGCTCCTGTAAGTGCTTCTGTAAGTGTTTCTTCACTTTCTTCAGCTGCCTTACGACCAACTTCAGGTTGACCTCCGGCACCAAGGCCACGAGTCAATTTAGGACCCAATTGGATTACTGTTTCTGCTTTAGAAGAACTGAGTGCTTGAATATCAGTATTAGCTGCAATAAATTCAACACCAGCAAGACCTTCTTCAATCATTCGGTTGATGGCGTTTCCGCCACCTCCACCGACACCGATAACTTTAATTACCGCACCTTGAACTGATGCGCTATCAAATGAAAAACTCATTTTATTTCCTCGCTTTTACTAGATTCAATTAATCAAACATACTGCCGAAAATACCACGAACACGATCACCAAGTTTTTGTTTTTGTTCATGATTTTCTTCTTCAACTGGCAGAGGTACCTCAATAGTGTTCTCAACAGGAATAGGATTTGGTTGAGGAGCCACTCGAGGTGCTGGAGCAGGAGTTCTATCAAAACTCAAGGAAGGAGCCTCATTGTCGATTGGTTTACGACGTAGATACTCTTCACCAGACACAGCCTGTTGCGCGATGATGTCAACTTCTGTAAGAAGACCAACATACTCAACAAGACTAATCACATTTGCAAACATTGGATTACGGATACCAACTTGGTTTGGCACGTAAAGTTTAACATTTGTTTCAAAAATCTCTTGAGCAACTTCAACCACACCTGGCATGATAGCTGTTCCACCTACAAGGACAATGCCACCAGGCAAATCAAGTAGACGTCCTCGAGTCAAGTCTTGTTTAACTCTATCAAGGATATGCTTCACACGAGCTGAGATAATCTCAGCAAGGTATTTTTCTGTAATTTCAACAGGTGAATTCTCACCTACAACCTCTACTTGGACAGTTTCTGTTTCGCTTGCTTCTTCAATATCTGCATTACCAAAATTGAACTTAAGCGCTTCAGCAATCTGCATTGAAGTCTTCAAAACTTTTGAAATATCCTTAGTGATGTACTCGCCACCTTCAGAATAAATATTGGTAAATTGAAGTTCTTGAGCACGCATGCTTGCAACAGTTGTTTGACCGCCACCCATATCAATAACAGTAGCACCAAACTCACGTTCACCTTCATTCAGAACAGCACGTGTCATTGCAAGAGGAGAGATGATAATATTCTCTACTTGAATACCAGCACGTTCAACTGTCTTACGAAGGTTGTGAAGAATCGTTGTTGGACCTGTGTAAATGAGACCTCTCATTTCAAGACGAATCCCCATCATTCCACGAGGATCACGAATTCCTTGGAAGCCATCAACAATAAACTCTTCAGGAACTAGTGAGATAACCTCACGCTCAGGTGTAATGCTCTTTGTCAAGGCTGAGCGAACAACACTTTCAACATCTTCATCTTTGATTTCTTTTGATTCACTTGTTACAGGTATCATACCTTGTGTAGGCTCAATTTGAAGAAGATTAGCTGGAAGCCCAACGTTCACTTGCTCAATAACAATCCCAGCTTTTTCCTCTGCTTGTTCAATAGCTGTTTTGATTGTTTTCGCTGCAGCGTCAATGTCAACAATGATGCCATCTTTCACACCAGAACTCTTAACATTACTTACCCCGATGACATTCATTGATCCATCAATAAACTCAGCAACAAGAACCTTAATCGAGCTAGTTCCTATATCTAATCCTGTAAAAAAGCCATCTCTAGCCATTCACTCGACCTCTCAATCTTTCCATTCAATATCTTTGTAAACTGTATAAAAACAGAATTATTCGGATACTATTGTACCATAAAAAAACGTAAAATGTCAGCATTTTACGTTTTTTATTATTCAATATTAGCCTTGAGCAGGGGAAGGACGAAGAGTTGTTTCTTGACCAACAGTTGGATTTTCTTGTCCTTGAATACCCGGATTTTCAGAATTAGACTCTTCCTCAGAATGCTGTTCAGTTGATGTTGTAGTATCTTGATCTTCTTCAGAAGTTGTATTTTCTTCCTTTTTATCAGTCTTATCTTTGTCTTTCTTTTTATCTCCATCAGTTTTTGATGATTCAACCTCAGGAGTCGTTATATAAAGTCCAACTTCCATATCAACAATACTTCCATCTGAAAGTTGGCTCTTAATTTTCTCATAGTAAGGGAGCTTAACCGTTAATTGAGAAAGAGGAACACGAATGGAATTGCCATCATACAGCTCAATCGTTAGTAAATCTGAAGTTGCTTTAGTTGGCGTAAGATTAATAATTTGAATATTATTCTTGATTTTTGAATCAAGTTTATTTAATTCTTTTACTAAATCTTCGATTTTCTTCTCGTCATCCATCTTTAAAGTGATGAATTTATCAGGTAGATTGCTAGTTGAAACTGTTCCTCCTGTCTTACCACTTTCAAGAATAGAAACATAACCATTTGTAGTTTGACGATAAGCAACAATTGGGTATTCTTTTACTGCAATATTAAATT
>OGFP01000595.1_pt1 | contig 13335 bp, 9 predicted proteins | sample 1570971 | NCBI WGS metagenome assembly OGFP01 (sample SAMEA2582033, study PRJEB24529) | metagenome | biome: Human gut stool | place: China | collected 2011 | reverse complement strand
CTTCGTCGTTGACGCTTACGACGATGGCTCATACGTTAAGGTACTGCCCGAGCAGAACATGGTTGTGGGCTATACGACAAAGAACAGTGGCGGCGTGCCCGAAAACTTCAAGAACTACTTCGTTCTGAAGTTCGACCGCCCGTTCGCATATACATCCGTAGTTGTGAACGGCGAGATAAAGAGTGGCGAGCTGGTGAGCCAGTGCAACCACGCCGGTGCCATCGTAGGCTTCAAGACAAAGCGCGGCGAGCAGCTCAACGTGCGCATCGCGTCGTCGTTCATCTCTGAGGAGCAGGCTGTAGAGAACCTCAAGGAACTTGGCAACGACGATTTCGACGCTGTGAAGGCTCGCGGACGCAAGACATGGAACGACGTGCTGGGCAAGATAGAGGTGAAGTCGCACGACATCGACCACCTGCGCACGTTCTATTCGTGCCTCTACCGCTCGGTGCTCTTCCCACGCTCGTTCTACGAGAAGAATGTGCAGGGCGAAATCGTACACTATTCGCCGTACAACGGCGAGGTGCTGCCCGGCTATATGTTCACCGACACCGGCTTCTGGGATACCTTCCGCTGTCTCTTCCCGCTGCTCAACGTGATGTATCCGTCGATGAACGAGAAGATGCAGGCTGGCTTGGTGAACGCATACAAGGAGAGCGGCTTCCTGCCCGAGTGGGCTTCGCCGGGTCATCGCGGTTGCATGGTGGGCAACAATTCGGCGTCTATCGTGGCTGACGCTTACCTCTGCGGACTGAAGAACTACGACGCAGAGAAGCTTTGGGAGGCTGTGGTGCATGGCACAAAGGCTGTTCACCCGACGGTTTCGTCTACCGGCCGTCTCGGCTACGAATACTACAACAAGCTGGGCTACGTGCCTTACGACGTGAAGATTAACGAGAACGTGGCTCGCACACTCGAGTACGCTTACGACGACTGGTGTATATATCAGTTCGGCAAGCAGCTGGGTAAGTCGAAGAAGGAGCTTGAGCCGTTCCGCAAGCGTGCGTTCAACTATCGCAACGTGTTCGACAAGGAGACCAATCTCATGCGCGGTCGTCTGCAGAACGGCGAGTTCCAGAAGCCGTTTTCTCCGCTGAAGTGGGGCGATGCCTTCACCGAGGGCAACGCTTGGCATTACACATGGTCGGTGTTCCACGACCCGCAGGGACTTATCGACCTCATGGGTGGCAAGCAGGTGTTCAACCAGATGCTCGACTCGGTGTTCAACGTGCCGCCATTGTTCGACGACAGCTACTACGGTGCCGTTATCCACGAGATTCGCGAGATGCAAATCATGAACATGGGCAACTACGCTCACGGCAACCAACCCGTACAGCATATGATTTATCTCTATGGCTACTCGGGCGAGCCGTGGAAGACGCAGTACTGGATTCGCCAGACTATGGACCGCATGTACAACGCCAACCCCGACGGCTACTGCGGCGACGAGGACAACGGACAGACCTCTGCGTGGTATGTGTTCTCGGCAATGGGTTTCTACCCGGTTTGTCCTGGTTCGGGCGAATATGTGCTCGGTGCTCCGCGCTTCGACGAGATGACGCTTCATCTCGAGAACGGCAAGAGCGTAAGCATCAAGGCACGCAACAATGAGGACGAGAACTGCTACGTGAAGGCACTGCAGCTCAACGGTGCTCCATACACCAAGAACTACGTTACGCGCACCGACCTTATGAACGGTGCACAGTTTGTTTACGACATGGCTTCGGAGCCTAACAAGCAGCGCGGCACGGCTGAGAGCGATGCTCCGTACTCGTTCTCTAAAACACAGAAAAAGTAATTTTTTCGCTTCAATTTACGGTTGTCTGTAGAATGTATGGTTGTTGAAAAAATCTGCCATATCTTCCAGAATCGCCGTAACCTTCATATTATAAACCATTTAAAGGCTGGTAGATATCCTCAAAAACTGGAAATCTACCAGCCTTTCTTCCATCTATCTTCCAGTCGTTTTCCTGCTTTTTCGTAATTTTCGACTCTCCACTCTCAATTCTCTTTTTGTGCTTGCTCATTTCGCCATTTTTTAGTAATTTTGCACTCCGTTTGCCGCAATTCCTGGCAGACAGCACCCGAAAAGATTAAAGGATAACATTGTAAAGTATATATGACAAGCAGTAAAAACACACACGCCTCGTCCGCTTGGACTGAGGTAGAATACTCGACTCGCTGCATGAACCCCTACATCAGCAGTCCGATCTACGTACCCGAAGAAACATCTTATTTCCTCTGCCGCGCTGACGGCACACGCCAGCAGTGCCGCCTCTCGTTTGTTGTGTTCCGTGCCGACGGAGCCGATGCCGACGATTGGGAGGACGACCCGATGGTGGGCAGTCTTGACATCTGCGTGCTTGGCGACGGCGATGAGGAGGTGCAGCCGGTAGAGGCGGTGTATCTCGGCATTTCGCCCGACCGCTTCCTCTCTGTAGTGCGCGAGGACGAGCAGGAGATTGTTTTCGACTTCACATGGCGACAGGGCACCATAGAAATCGACCGTGCGCAGGAGAACGACGAGGGCTTCGTTGTGCGTAAGGACGACTTCGGCGACGACGGCATCGCCTGCCGACTCACTCCGCGCAAGGGCAATCCGTTCACGCTGCGCCTGCAGATACCGTACGTAGGCTTCTCGCTCCTTGATGCCGACGGCAACAAACTCTCGGGCGACCTTGAGATAGCGCACAGCGACATCCACAACTACTCGTACGCTTTCGTGGGCGACCACTCTAACGACCGCTTCCAGATTGCGCTCGACGAGGGAAAGCTCAACTATATGTGCGTGCTCAACGACGACAACCGACTCTCGGTGCGCGATATGCGCAACCGCATGGCTCTCGTGAAGGAGATCGACCTGCAAGGCTCGCTCAGCGACCTGCTCATGGGTGCTCACTCGGTGCTCGTGAAGAACAAGATGATGCGTTGGCGCATCGCTCTCACAGGCGACGAGGTGGAGGGTGCCGATGCCGTGGAACTCACCGGCGTGGCTCTCGCACGCTTCGCCTTCGAGCAGTTCAGTGCCGAGGAGAGCGTAGACGAGGACATGCTTGCGCAGCGACTCATGCACATGGAGCAGCACCTCGGCTTTCAGTGGTACTGGCTTAGTGATGCCGACTGGAGCCACGAGAACCTCGACGGACTCATTGATATGGACGGTCTCGACGCCGACCCCGAGAAGATGATGCGCCAGGCACTGCTCTTCAATCGCTACGAGGCTTTCATGCAGCGTCTCGCAGCTTTCTCCTACATCTCGCAGAAACCAATACAGGGCGACCAACTCCAGGCGCGCAACAACAAACGCAAGATAGCACGCTGCGTGCGCCACATACTGGCTCACCGTGCAGGCGAAGCTAACATCTGGGAACTCGACGATGAGGCTCGCCGCGAGATAATCCACTTCCACAACACGTTCCACCGCGAGTTTGCTGCTGCTTTGGAAGCATAGAATAGCAAGACTCTGCATTTGCTGATTTCGCGTAGCCACAGGCTCGCGCACCTTTATATCTTATTATGTTATTGCCACGCTGCGACAACGATGTTGCCGTAGCGTGGCAATGTTGTTTTAGTAGCGTGGCAACATTGTTTTAGTAGCGTGGCAACATTGTTTTAGTGGCGTGGCAATATTGTTTTAGTAGCGTGGCTATATTTTTTAAGCAATAAAGCTGTTGTCCGTTAATTTCTTGGACGACCCAAGGGAGTGATAAACTTCTTTAATACCATTAACTTCTGAGCTTGCGAAAGTTCAATTAATTAACAAGTTCCCCAAGAAAAGTGTGGAGTTTGTGTGAAAGTTCCCCAAGAAAAGTGTAGTAAATGCTTGTAGATTCGCCGAGAAAAGTGTATCTTTGCATTGTAAGTGTCAGTAAATTAGTAAATTAAGTAATTATGGAGCGTAGCATATATTCGAGCTTAAAGAAATGGAAAGAATCGCCAACCCGTAAACCGCTGATATTACAAGGCGCACGTCAGGTAGGAAAGACCTATATATTGAAAGAATTCGGAGCACGCGAATACTCGGAAGTGGTCTATATCAACTGCGACGACAACAATGATATGCAGAATATGTTCGTCGACTATGATGTAGATCGCATCATACGCAGTCTGAGCGCAATCTCCGGCATATCAATAAAGCCCTCAACCACACTTCTTATTCTTGACGAGATACAGGAAGTGGAGCGTGGACTTGCCTCGTTGAAGTATTTTTGTGAGAAAGCACCCGAATATCATGTGGCTGTAGCTGGTTCGCTTCTTGGCATAACCCTGCACGAGGGCACCTCGTTCCCCGTTGGCAAGGTGGATATGTTATACATGTATCCAATGGATTTTGAGGAATTTCTGTTGGCTATGGGCAAGGAGCAGCTCGTAGAATTGCTGCGCAATAACAGTTGGGCGACTCTGACGCCATTGCGAGGTATGCTGACCGAACTGTTGCGTCAGTATTATTTCGTAGGTGGAATGCCTGAGGCTGTGAAGACATACGTAGAGCGTGGAGATATATGGGAGGTGCGTTCCATTCATTCGAAGATAATAGATGCCTATCGCAACGATATGTCGAAACACGTGCCCAAGCAGCAGGTGCAGCGCATAAACATGGTGTGGAACTCTATACCGTCGCAGTTGGCTCGCGACAACAAGAAGTTTATCTACGGGGCGTTGCGCAAGGGCGCACGTGCCAACGATTTTGAGATAGCAATACAGTGGCTTGTCGATTCGGGTTTGGTGCATAAGGTGCATCGCATAAGCAAACCGGTTGTGCCGTTGAAGTTCTATGAAGACATGGCTTCGTTCAAGCTCTTTCTGCTCGACTGCGGACTGCTTGGTGCTTTGTCTGAAACACCTCCCGAGCAGATACTCATCGGCGACAATGTGTTCGAAGAGTACAAAGGCGCTTTCACAGAGAACTATGTCCTGCAACAGTTAAAGTCGTTGCCGCGCACCTTCGTCTATTATTACAGTAATGACAATTCGACATTGGAGATTGACTTCGTTGTTCAGCACGAAGCGCATGTAATCCCGATAGAAGTGAAGGCTGAGGAAAATCTCAGGGCTAAGTCGTTGCGCCAGTTCGTCACAGACAACTCAGGTCTGCACGGCGTGCGCTTCTCTATGTCCGACTATCGTGAGCAGGATTGGCTGACGAATGTGCCACTGTGGGCTGTAAGGTGGGCGTTTTAAGGCGTAGGTAATCTGCGAAGGCATACGAAAAAGCGGCAGCTGGAAACGTTTCGTTTCCGGCAGCCGCTTATGTTTTCTTACATTTAAATGCTATACTTAGGGTGCGTGGTATGGGCAGGATGCCCATACCTCCTATCTTTTTACTTTTAAAAGCAGAGCGTTTTACTCTTTTACTCTTTTACTTTTAAAAGCTCTACTGCACAACGTACTTTTTACCGTTTACGATGTAAATGCCCTTGTTGAGTCCGTCGAGGGCGCGGTCTGCATCGTTGGTGGTGCGCACGAGAGTGCCGCTGATGGTGTAGATGCGTACCGGGCGCGGAGTGGTGGGTGCGTTGACAGTGATGATCGACGTTGGGTTCTGGTAGTTGTCGTAGCTGAACGGCACGTTCTGCATATCGCCCCAGATGTAACGCTCCAGACCAGGATAGTCGACGAACGGGTTGCGGTTCTTCTGCACGCCGTAGGCAGCCGTGTTACGGTTAATCTCCTTCTCGCTCACGGGGTCCTGCTCTGCCCACTTCAGCAGCAGGTTGAGTGCCCACTCCTTGTAAGCAGGATAGGAGTTGCCGGCGAGCATCGGGCTCGACCAACCGCTTATCTTGCTCTCGTAGCATGTAGCCATGTAGAGATAGATGCGCGCGAAGTCGCCCTTGTAGATGTCGTTCGGTTCGAACACGGTGCCCGTGTAACCGGGAGTTGTTGACTTACCGAGTTTGCTGAAATTCTTGTTCGATTTGTATGTCTCGCCCTTGGTTTCACCGAACGGATTGTTGCCGCGTTTATTGTTTACCCAACCATCTGCAGGTACAACATGAACTATGTCGCTGACCATAGGCGAAACCTTTCCGCCAAACCAGCTCTTCGGGAATGAGTGCTCGCGGTTGTATCCGTCGCCCTCCTTCCTGAAACTGCCACCATTGTCGTTGAAGTTGTAGTTGGTTGTGCAGGAGTACATATCCCAGACCTTGCCGTCGTCGCGACGGTCGGTCTTCTGATAAGCCGAAATAAGTCCGTTATAAGATGTAACTTTCGGGTTGCCGATAATCTTTGATAATGCTGTCTTGAGAGCCTTTCCCTTCTTGCCATCAGCAGCGCTGTAGTAGGTGCCACTGTTGTTGGGGCCTTGTGCGAAGGCACCGACGAACGAGAAGATGGCGATAGTGAATAATGATTTGCGTAAAGAAATATTCATCTTTCTGTTTTTTTTAGTTGTGTACCAGTGTGCCGATCTCCTCGCCCTGCATCACCTTCCTCAGGTTGCCCACGATGTCCATGTTGAACACGTAGATAGGCAGGTTATTCTCCTTGCACATTGTTGTGGCGGTGAGGTCCATCACCTTCAAGCCGCGTGTGTAGATTTCGTCGTAAGTGATGTCGGTGAACTTCGTAGCTGTCGGATCCTTCTCGGGGTCGGCTGTGTAGATGCCGTCGACGCGTGTGCCCTTGAGCATCACGTCTGCCTCTATCTCGATGCCGCGGAGCGACGAGCCGGTGTCGGTGGTGAAGTAAGGCGAACCGGTGCCGGCAGAGAAGATGCAGACATATCCTGCCTCCATAGCCTCGATAGCCTTCCACTTAGAGTAGAACTCGCCGATAGGCTCCATGCGGATAGCTGTGAGCACCTTAGTCTTCACGCCCAGTGCGCCGAGCGCCGAGCTGAGTGCGAGCGAGTTGATGACGGTAGCGCACATGCCCATCTGGTCGCCCTTCACGCGGTCGAAGCCTTTCGATGCACCGCTGAGTCCGCGGAAGATGTTGCCGCCACCGATGACGATGCCAATCTGTACGCCCATTTCGTGTACTTCCTTGATCTGCTCTGCGTATTCGCCCAGACGAATGGGGTCGATACCGAAGCTCTGCTTGCCCATGAGGCTCTCGCCACTGAGCTTGAGGAGAATTCTCTTGAATTTTGCCATGTTGTATGTTTCGTTTGTTTTATTTGTTATTGTTGGGGTGTTATCTCTGCTTGGTTGGTGCACCTTAGGGGGTGCAGCTGTCTCAGCTGCACCAACAGAGCTGTTGGTGCTATTCTTTGGTTGGTTGGTGCACTTTTTGGTTGGTTGGTGCACTTTAGGGGGTGCAGCTGTCTCAGCTGCACCAACAGAACTGTTGGTGCTATCTCTTGATTGGTGCACTTTTTGCTTTGTTGGTGCACTTGAGACAAGTGCACCCCCTTATGTGCCCCCCTTGTGTGCCCCCCTTGTGATGCAAATGTACTGCTTTTTCGTGATGTAGCCAAACCATTATAGGATAAACCTCACTTCCTTCATCCAATACGTGCGTTCTTGCCCATTTGCGTCGATGAGATGCAGGCATCCGTTGGGTGCAACGCGGCTTATGCGTGCCTCGAAGTGCTCATGCGTGGCGCAGTCTTCGTAGGCGTGCAGCCCCTCACGACGGAACAGCGCAGCGTTATATTCGGCGCAGATGCTTGCGCAGTCGCCCTCCTCGGCACGCTGGTAGTATTCGTTGAAGCTAAGAAGCACGGCATCAAGCACCTCGTTGAGTGGTGTCTCTACACCTATTATATTATATAGCGATACGGGATTGGGCGCATTGCTGCGGAACACGCGCTGGTTCACGTTCAGACCGATGCCGTACACGCAGCGGTCTATCGTCTTTCCCTTCACGGTGGTCTCGATGAGCGTACCGCTTATCTTGCGGTCGCGCCAGTAGATGTCGTTGGGCCACTTCAGCGTGATGTGGTCGGTGTACTGGTCGAGCGCTGCCTTCAGTGCCAGTGCGCCAGCCATCGACAGCACGTACTGGTCAGTCACGGCTATGTTCTGCGGACTGGTGAGTATGGAGAACAGCAGGTTCTTGCCGCGCTCGCTCTCCCATGAGTTGCCAGCCTGTCCGCGTCCTGCCGTCTGATATTCAGCCACCGCTACCACCATCTCCTCGGGCGAGGGAATGGGGTGAGCAAGAAGCACATCGTTCGTCGACGTGGTCTCCGTGAGTTTTAGTATCTTCATTTTCAGAGTTTTGAATTCAAAATGCCAAGCACGGGTTGAACGCATCAATGATATGCTCCACTTGCGCCGTCTCCTTCGTGCCGCCAATAACGGAAATCACGTCGAAGCGCAGTTCGTCGAGCACGTTCAGCATCTTTACATACGAGTTGGCAGCCATGCCGAGGTTGCGAATCTTCTTTCGGTCGATCGCCTCCTCCGGTTTTGTTATGACGTCGTTCGATCGCGTCTTCACCTCCACGAACACGATGGTGCGCAGGTCGGGCGACCGCGCTATGATATCGATGTCGCGATGACCGTCGCGCCAGTCGCGCTCAATAATCTCGTATCCCGAGTTGCGCAGATAGTCGGCAGCCATCTCCTCGCCCCATTTTCCCGTGTCGTTATGCTTTGCCATATTGTTCGTTTTGCAGGCAAAGGTACAGCTATTTGAAGAGACGACAAAGCAAGTAGGCTTGTTTTTGTTTAATTCGACCTCTACCACGTTACGGAGTAAAGCCACTTTCTACTTCCAAGCATGGCAATAATAGTCGTTTGAATGTTAAAATTGGATGGTATTGATATATTTTTCGTGTAAACCTTGCTTGTTATGATAAAATATCATTAAATTTGCAGTGGCTCTCAAGTCTGTGTGTCAAATTGGGTTCGCTCAATGTCGATAAGCAGGCAGCCAACGCCGAGCTGAAAACTGAGAAGTCCAAACAACTTTCTCGGTAATAAGCGGGCAATGGGTGGGAAGAGAGTCAAGACATATAGAAGGCGTTTATCTTACGCTGTGTTTGAGACGAGTCGAATCTTGCAAACATTCTGAATTATAGTCTCGAATATGGTCAACGGTAGATGTCCCGGGTGTGATTTATCAATCCCCGTGGAGACCTTGTAAGCATAGATTGTATCCTTTGGAGATGCAGTAAAATGTATTATATAGGTCTCTTTACGGTAATGGTTTTCATATCGGCGTGGGCTCTGACGTTGTCTGTTCGACTATAATAGGCAATGCAAGAGCCTCGACTCGTGGAATGGACAACAGGACGATTCCACGCTTTTTTATGTCAATAATTGCGGACTTAACGCCAGACATAAGAAACGATATGAACGCATTGATTAATGCGCATACCACCAGAGGTCGAAGCAGATCTACTCACGTTGGACTTACCTCCAACGTCCTCCCCGAAGCTCAACGCTCACAAACAGGGGTGTCCTCGGACTATGTGCAAAAGGCAAATCACGAATGGTTCGTATTGCGAGTGACTTACAACAGAACACAGAAAGCTTGCGACATCATATCTACAGCCAATGTGCAGTCATATATGCCTATGCATTATGTAATAAAGAAAGAGATTGGGAAGAAGCGAATATTACAGCCTCTTCTTCCCAATCTCTTTTTTGTATATGCTACAAGGGAGACTGTAAACTCCATTATCAAGAAAAAGGGAGAAGAGACATCTGTTTTAAAATTTTATCTTGATAAGACAAAACCATTGGAGGACAATGGCAAACATCCCCCTCTCACCATCCCATTTACATCAATGACGAACTTTATCAAAGCTACAAGTACAGACAGTGAGCATGTACGGATAGTGTCCGCGGAACAATGCCACTATAAAAGTGGTGATATAGTAAAGGTGATTGATGGAGAATTTAAGGGAGTAACAGGTCGTGTGGCTCGTATAGCAGGACAGCAACGTGTTGTTGTGGAAATATCAGGGCTATGCTTAGTCGCAACTGCTTATATACCAAATGGATTTTTAGAAACAGTACAAAATCAATTATAAATTAAAAGACTCCTACAATGAAAAAAATGTTCGTATGTACGTTTGCCATTCTTTGCCTTAGTGCAAACATAACAGCGCAGACAACAAAAGATGTTCGTAAAGAACGTCAAGAGATGCGTAAAGCGTCCAAGAGTGAGTTAAACGAAAAAGCATCTAAAGCTGCAAGAAAAGATGCCAAGAAACTAACAAAAGAAGGCTGGATAACGGCACCAGGTGCCTTACCTTTAGAGAAACAATTGGACAAGTCTTACATGATGCAGATGGAATATGATGATGACATGTACCCTAAGTATCTTATGGGCGAAGCGATGAGTATTGGCGAGAACTATGATGCCGCCAAAATGCAGGCTTTGGAATTAGCTAAGCAGAATCTTGCAGGTCAGATACAAACAGAAGTAACTGCATTGATTAAGAACTCAGTAGCCAATCAACAACTTGCAAATGAAGACGCTTCTTCATTGACTCAAAGTATTATGGGAGCCAAGAATCTCATCTCTCAAAACATCGGTCGTACCATAACTGTCATGGAATGCTATCGCATAAAGACGAACAAGAATAAAGAAGTGCTTGTTCGCATAGCATATAATGGTGCTATGGCAAAGGCGGCAGCAAAGCGAGCTATACAAGAGGAGCTGAATGAAAAAGGGGAAGAAATACATAAGAAACTTGATGAGATATTAGGATGGTAAAGAGGCTCCTGTGCTGCTTGATGTGCATCACATTCTCCATCTGTTGTTTTTCTCAACAGACTAAAACAGTAGATGGAGAATACACATACTTTGTGCCTGAGAATGTTGATTTGGAAAAAGCCAAGCAAATAGCGTTGGAGCGTCTGAAAATCCAATTGATTGCAGATGAGTTTGGCACAACCATATCACAATCGAATTCTACATTGGTTAAAAATAGTAATGGTGAATCGGATGTAGATTTTCTTTCTGTTGGAGGAAGTGAGGTTAGAGGAGAATGGATAGAGACGATAGGCAAGCCACAATTCAACATATCCTACGAAAAAAACATGCTTGTAGTGCGTGTTGCGGCAAAAGGACGAATAAGAGAAATTGTTTCTGCATCCGTTGACTTCAAGGCTTTGGTTTTGCGCAATGGCACTGATGACAAGTTTGAAAGCAACTCGTTTAAAAGCGGCGACGACCTCTTCATGTCTTTCCAGTCGCCCGTGGATGGTTATCTTGTCGTATATCTTATAGACGCTGACCAGCAAGCCTACTGCTTATTGCCATACCAAAACATGAAGACTGGCTGTTTCCACGTAGAAGCAAATAAAAAGTATGTGTTATTCTCAGCACAAGAGGTTTCTCCCAAGTTGAAGCCATACATTGATGAATATACAATGACTTGCTCTCGTAAACAAGAAACGAACATTATATATACTATCTTTTCTACAAACATATTTACGAAGGCTGTAGACAATAAGAATGATGAAGGGCTACCAAGAGAACTGTCTTATGAGGAGTTTCAGAAATGGCTCATACACAATCAGAATAAAGATAGAAACATAACCTATAAAATGACAGCAATAACAATTAACAAATAAACAATGAAAAGATTATACCTGACTTTTATCACAGCTTTATTCCTATGTGCAATAGCGTATGCAAAGGATATTAATGTAGGAGGTTTTCATTATAGAATTCTTAATGATAAAGAAGTTGCCGTTATTGGAGCCGAAGTCAATGATACGGTGCTAAGAATACCTTCTACTGTTTCTATACAAAACAAGCAGTATACTGTTGTGGAAGTTGCAAATAAAAAACCAGAGAAAAAAGGGAATGGTTGGGGATCTTACAAGAATCAATACTGGGGTGCTGAGACGAAAGATATTATCATTCCTCAAACTGTAAAAAATATTAGAGCGGGAGCGTTCTATTTTAATTCTTTTCGGAATATATATTTACCAGAAGAAATGGAGTATATTTCGAACTATGCTTTTTGTAGTTGCACGATAAATTATATACGATTTCCTAAGCGTCTTAAAGATTTTTATTTAGACGCTTTTGCATATAGTAATATAGGAGCATTGGATTTTAGAGATACACAGTTCTCTTATTTTGATATAAAATGGCTGGGCTCAATCAGACGACTCCATACCTTAATACTTCCACAAGGTATAGAAAAATTGAAACCTGTGGGTTCTGATTACTGTAATGAAATATTTGGTTATTATGATTTTTCGCTTCATTTGTCTATAGATGGCAATACTATAATAAAATCACTTGAAGACAAGTATAGTTGTTCTGCTCTATTTGAAAAAGTCATAGATTTGCAAATCAGAAACATTGAAAAAATTGACTTTAAAGTTCTTGAGAATTTTCCTAATTTGAAAGAAGTGTATTTAACAAAACATATAAGAGAAATTGGGAATAGTGCTTTTTGTTGCTCTTCATCAAATAGTCAACTTGAAAAAGTTTACTTAAATGACAATGTTGAAATAATTGGGGACAATGCTTTTAGAGGAAATCCTAAATTATCAAATATACATTTTCCCCAAAAACTAAAGTCAATAGGTAATGATGCCTTTCATGGTTGTAAAGGTTTAGCTCATATAGATATTCCTACTTCTGTTACCTATATTGGCTTTTGTGCCTTTTGGGGTACGGGCATAAAAAACGTAAAAGGTTTGAATTCAAATATTAAGTATGGTATGTACGGCTATAAAAGCGACAATCCTGAATCTCCTTTTATGGGAACTCCCTTTGATGAGAAATTCGAAAAGATACAAACAACATTTAGCTATATGGCATTAGGCAAAATAGCTAAAGAAATACCACAATGGCAAAAAAAGAAAGAATATGAAACCACTGAACAATGGAAACAACGAGTTACTGCTGAAAATCAGAAAAATAAAGTTGATGAGATTGTAAATCAGGCAAAGACTGAATATATAGCTCTGCACAAACCTAAAACAACAAAAGGAACATTAGGTACATACGATGCCGACTATGGAGCTTATCCTGTTAGCATAGAAGGTGCAAACACCATCTACGCAAAGATACCGTTAGAAGAAGCAATGCAGTTCAAATCTAATTGGAGCAAAGTAGCAATGCAGCCGACCTATGGTATTATAGATGACAATATCGCTGTGACATCTTGCATATTCAGTTTAGGCAACAAGTCGTGGAAGAGCACTGAGAGGGCTGCGAATGACAATCTGGATTATTTAAGCTATGACGTGCCGACTCTGAATGTTGATCTTGACGGAAAAACTTCGGTCGCTCAGAATGCGTCTCCTAAGAAAGCTGTAGACAATACTATCGACAAGAACATTCCGCAAACTGCATCATTACAGTCGAACACTTTTGTCATTGCAATAGGCAACGAGAACTACAACCTTGTGCCAAAGGTTGCGTTTGCCAATAACGACATGAACATATTTGCGCAATATTGCC
>OGFP01000585.1_pt1 | contig 13509 bp, 5 predicted proteins | sample 1570971 | NCBI WGS metagenome assembly OGFP01 (sample SAMEA2582033, study PRJEB24529) | metagenome | biome: Human gut stool | place: China | collected 2011 | reverse complement strand
TGTATTGGAGCACAAGGCTCATGTTGTAGGACTGTCAGCTTTGATGACGACTACAGTAGGTGCAATGGCAGCTACGATCAAGGCTTTGCGTGATGTCTGCAACTGCCGTATAGTTGTGGGTGGTGCTGTTTTGACACAGCACTATGCTCTCCAGTAATATCATCAGTAACATAAATTTCATCTGTAGATTTAGAGCTATCAATAAGTTTTTGGAAAGGATCTGATTTATCAGACTTAATATTTGATTGTTTTACCTTAGGATTGCCTTCTGATGTCTTACTATCGCTTTGACACCCCACCAATGTAGTACCAACGAATAATAAAAGAATAAATGCAATTAATTTTTTACTTTGAACTGTTACTGTTGCTTCAGAATCGATTGATTTGATCAGCGAAGTATAATATTTTTCTGCTGACTCCTCTATTATACTTCTGTGCTCGTTTAAATAAGATTCCTGTTCCTTATTAGAAAATCCTTCTGCTACTGCCTTACCAGTATCAATATTAGGGGTTGAAGCACTCAATATACCCCCACTAGTGTCATATAATTTATAAGGGCTCTCTTTATCTAGTCCTACACCAATGGGTTCAAATTTAGACAAAGTCACAAGATAATGGTGTTCACCTTCTTTACTAATAGAAACACCTTTTTTGATACCGAATTTTGCAGTATAGTTAAGAATGATAATTGCTCTCTTTTCAGAACCAGGAATTACAAATTTAGTCCCAAATAACTTTGTATTATCTTTAATTGTTTTGACCTTCTGTATACCAACATTTAACAAAACTACTTCTTGAACTTTTTCAATTTTCTTTATAGTTGAATATGTATTAGTAGTTTGGTTCGATTCACTGTTTGCTGTAGAAAAACTAATATATAATCCAAAAACTAATCCCAGTAAAGCAATAAGTCCAATACCTACTACTTTCCAAAGTAAAATCTTTGTTTTAAAAAACTTTTTAACTAATTTCATTCACATTCTCCTACTTCTTCAAAAACAACTGGACCAACAGTGCTAAAATTACAATTCCAGCTGCAATTAGCGGGTTCAACATTGCTATTCCTACAAGAAGTAGAATAGCCAAAATCCATAAAACTACTTTTAACATTATTTCTCCTTATCAAATAACAAAAGATTGTAATATTAAACCCAAGAAATCACTAACTAAAATTTAATTTTACACAAAAATTATATAGCGATATGAATGCGTTGTCAACGCTTTCTTGAAAATAGAATATATTTTTAACTATTTATCATATTATCATAATTTAAACAATTTTATCTCATTTTATATTTAAAAATAACTATAAAAGTCACAGCTATACACAAAACAAGACTTTCCGCTGTGCTAAAGGTGAGAGAAGCACCATTGCTTCTCTCACTCGGAAGATTTGAGCCTAAGTCTCAAATCTTAGGAATGGAATTCCGTTAGGAAGTCGCTTCCGTCCCTAGCACCCAAGGAAAGTCTTAAATAAAAAAGAAAAAAACAGAGATGTCTACTAACATCTCTGCTTCATTAATCGGATTAGGAGGTCCTATGCTTTTTATTTAGCATCTTTTTCTTTGATAACCAAGACACCATCTTCCATATCAGCTTCTAGGTGTTTAGCATCAAGGTTATCCAAGTGGAAGTCTGTGACTTTGTCACGGATTTGTTGTTCAACCACACGACGGAGTGGACGAACACCCATGACTTCATCGTAGCCTTCTTCAGTCATGTATTCTTTAGCAGCTTCGCTAACAGCCAAGTCGATGTCTTTCTTAGAAAGCGTCTTGTTAACTTCAACCAACATAAGGTCGACAATCTTAGAAAGATCTTCTTTGCTCAAGTGTGAGAATTCGATGACAGCATTGAAACGGTTAAGGAATTCTGGACGGAAGTAAGGTTTCAAACGATCCATAAGTTCTGGTTTATCAGCATCCTCTGTCAAGTTAGCTTCATAGCCAAATCCTGCGTTTGAAGTTGCGATAATGACAGTATTCTTGAAGTTTACAGTGTTACCTTGACCATCTGTCAAACGACCATCATCCAAAACTTGGAGGAGAAGTGTGATGACTTGAGGGTCAGCCTTTTCAATTTCGTCAAGAAGGACGATTGAGTAAGGATTACGGCGCACACGTTCTGTCAAAGTATTACTATTGTCATCATAACCAACATAACCAGCTGTTGTACCAATCAATTTAGAAACGGCTGTGCGGTCGCTGTATTCTGACATATCCAAACGGATGATGGCATCTTTAGTACCGAACATATCAAGAGCCAATTGTTTAGCCAATTCAGTTTTACCAACACCAGTAGGACCTACAAAGAGGAAGCTACCGATTGGACGGTTCCCTTCGTCAAATCCTGCACGGTTACGACGGATGGCACGTGCCACTGCTTCAACGGCTTTATCTTGACCGATAACCTTAGTTTGCAAACGGTGACCCATATCTTTCAAACGTTCGATATCAGTTGCACCCATTTGTGACACTGGAATACCAGTCATACGTTCTACAGATTCAGCCACATCGTTAACAGTTGCAGTGACTTTGAGGTCTGCTGTATGGTTAGCAATTTTCTTTTCAAGTTCTTCAATACGAACTTTAGCGTTTAGAGCTGCTTCGTAGTCTTCTCTGGCAGCTGCAGCTTCTTGTTTAGCTTTTTCTTCTTCAATTTCATGTTCAACAGCATTCACATCAGTTACTGGATGTTGAGCAGCCAAGTGAGCAGCTGTTACATCGACAAGGTCGATAGCCTTATCTGGCAAGCTACGTTGTGGAATGTATTGTACAGAGAAATCTACCGCTGCCTTCAAAACATCATCTGGCAAGATAACATTGTGGTGTTTTTCATAAAGATCACGGATCCCTTGGAGAATCTTGAAAGTATCTTCAGCAGAAGGAGCATTGACCTTAACTTCGTTGAAACGACGAGCTAGGGCAGCGTTCTTCAAGATAGTGTTACGGTACTCATCTTGAGTTGTTGCACCAATCACTGTCAATTCACCACGTGAAAGAGCAGGTTTCAAGATATCAGCAAGACCTTTAGATCCTTGACCATCACCAGTGCTTCCGGCACCAAGAATTTGGTGGATTTCATCGAAGAAGAGGATAATGTTTCCAGCTTCTTTAACTTCGTTTACCAAGTTTTGAATGTTTTCTTCAAAGCTACCACGGTATTGAGTACCAGCTTCAAGTCCAGAAATATCAATTGAAATGATTTCTTTATTCTTGATAGCAGCTGGAACATCACCATTGACGATAGCTTGAGCCAAACCTTCAACTACGGCTGTTTTACCAACCCCAGCGTCCCCGACAAGGACTGGGTTATTCTTAGTACGACGAGCCAAGATTTCGCAAGCTTCTTGGATTTCTTTGTTACGTCCGATAACAGGATCCAATTTACCTTCGCGAGCTTCTTCAGTCAAGTTACGACCAAGTTTGGCAAGGATACCATCTTGTTTAGGTCCTTTACCTTGTTGTTGAGTTGGGTTTACTGCTTCACCTTCATTACCAGGCAATTGACCTGTTTGACGGTAAATCGCAAATTCTTCAGGTGTCACTTCACGACCGTTAATCATGTAGCGACGGTTTTCTGAACGGTAACCACCCATATTACCCATCAATTGATTAAACAAATCATTCATGCTAGAAAATTCATTACCAAAGTTGTTAAAGTTGTTGTTCATATATTTTACCCCCTCATACATCATAGAGTTTAACTATTTGACTAATATTATTTTTACTGGGTTTATTTACCTTATGACATTATAATAAACCTTAAAAGTCAAAAAGTCAATATATCAAATTTAATTTTTGACTTTTATTTTGACTAATTTGACTTTCGAGGAAAGAATGCAGATAAATACTGGATTTATAAGACGCGATTAAAATTAAACTTTTAAGTGATTTATTATAAATACAAAAAGACCATTCGATGAATGGTCTTTCATTAACAATATTACTTTGATTTTTTATATTCTGCTCTAAATCCATCACGAAGTACGGCATAACGTAATAAATTCCTTATAAAGAATTGTACATTAGCATCTTTCCACTCTAGCAAACGTGAATTATTTAACCGTCCAAGATATATTTCATCACCCCGAACAAGCTCAGGAGCACGCTCCTTAATATACGTAATAACATCAGATCTTTTAGCCGCGCCACCTTTACCGCTTGTTAAAGAACCGTTATGTGTAATATCTACTATATTAGTAATGGGATTATATCTACAACACCGATCTAAATTTAATTGAAGAGAATGATGTCTCGATTCTTTATTCGTTATAGATACATTTAATTGAGTAGTACCAGTACGATTACCCCAATGCGGATCATTCTCTGTATGTGCTGTAGCACATATACTAATACCTAGAACTTGGTCTCTATTCAAATAATCTTTTGCAATAAACATATGAGACCAAACTTGATAGTTCCCCCCTCCACTATTACCAAAATATGGCATACTTACATAACAATCCTCTGTTACACCTATTTTTTTTAATACATCATTCTTTTTAATTTCCTTATGCAGAATCAAATTAATCAAATTTAAGGCAAAACCTTTAATATATTGGGGAGTATGTTCACTAATATCACCATTCTCAGCAAATGCATCTTTAAATTCATCAGACATAAGCTCTTCATAACTATATGCTACAAAAGCCTCTTCCTCAGCAATTGTAATTTCAGCGCCCAAAAGTTTTTCAAAAGAAGGAATATCTTTAACTTCAAAATATTCCCCATCATTATAAATATATATAACAGCCTCTACACCGTTAACAAGCATAATATAATCAGCGTTAAGTATTTCTCTATATCCTGAAGCCTGCTTAAATACCTCATCACCAAGTACGTTAATATGAGGCGCCTTACATTCTATAATCATTAGTACATCTGTGCATTCATCATCACGATAGACAACAATATCCGCTCTTCCACGTGCGCCTTTTTTAGTATGCGCCATTGACTCTTCTACCAAAATCCGATTAACAGGTATCCCCAAATCCTTTTGCAAGAATACAATTGTTTTTTGCCGAACACACTCCTCTGGTGTTGCAGCTGATAAAAAACAACGTATCGAATCGTATAAGCACTCTCCATCCCGTTCATATTTTGCAAGTTCTATGTTATCAAAAATCTCTTCTATATACTTCATTAATATCCCCTCTAAATACTATCTTAGTTACCTTTACAAATTTGCTAATCCTACTTTATAAATTTAACTATCTTTTTTCTTAGCACGTATTTCATCCCTAAGAATAGCATAACGTAATAAATTTCTTATAAAATTTTGTACGTCTGTATTACCCCATTCTAACAATCTAGAATTATCTATTGTCCCAAGATTTACTTTATCATTTTGAATCAAGTCCGGTGCTTTCTCCCGTATATAATCAATAACAACTTTATGGCTCATAGATCCACCTCTACCAAAGGATAATGCTCCATTATGTGTAACTGTTATCGTATTTGTAGCGTAATCATATTCACAAAATTTATCCATGTTTAATTGTAAAGAATGATGTCCTTTTTTCTTATTTGTTATGGATATATTCAATTGTGTATTATAATACCCAATCATACTAAACCCACAAATTATATCTTTTCCTTTATTATCTTTTGCAATAAACAAACGAGTTAACTCTTGATAGTTATAACCAGCACTATTACCAAATCGAGTTCGTTTTATGCCAAAATCCTCTGATACGCCGATTCTCATCAAATCTTCAATACTAATAACAGATTTAAGCAGAATTAAATTCAAAAAATTAAGTACAAATGATTTTATATTATTTGGAGTGAAATCACCTATATAATGCTCTTTTACAAATGCACGTTGAATATTATGGGATACGATATCAAGATAACTATATGGTTTTACTTGCAATAATTTAGTATACTCTACTTTATTGTTTAAAAGCTCTATATATGAAGGTATGCCATCAAGCTCTATGGCTAATCCATCATTATATTTATACATCATAATCTGGCGTCCATTAATTAACATACAGTAATTAGCACCTAGAATTTTCTGATACCTTTCTGACTGCTCACGTACTATATAACAGGACACATCCACTTCAGGCGCCTTACATTCGATCACTAAAAGAGCGTCTTTTTTCTTGTCATCCCGATAAACAACGATATCCGCTCTACCTCGTGCCCCTCGTTTAACATGAGCCATAGACTCTTCAACGCTAATCCTTTCAAGTGGCACTCCTAAGTCGCTCTGTAAAAAATGAATTGTTTTTTGCCGTACTACCTCTTCGGGTGTACATTGAACAAATATATTTCGTATTGGATCAGCAAAGGATGTTCCTCCCGGTTTATATTTCTGTAATCTGATACTTTTAAATATCTTTTCTATATTCTCCACAATATAAATCCCCTTATAACAGCTATTTGAAATTCATTTTTTCTTCATTTTTAACATTATATCATACATAAATATCAATTGTCTTATAAGGGGACATTACACAAAAAAAGGTTCCGTATTTCAGTTGAGGCTAATCGTCCATCAACTTCCTACGGAACCTTTTTCCTTTACGACATCGGATAACACTACAAGAATGTTATAACGAAATCATCATTTTAATTACTATATTTAGTTATTAACCTTTAGTTGCTAGTAAACTATTAACCATAGCTTTCAACGATTCGATTTCAGCTTGTTGTTTATCCAATACTTCTTTCTGTCTGCTGTTCTCTTGTTTCAAAGAGGTCATTTCATCCTGCATCACATAAATGGAGCTGATTGGACCGCCTTTGTAGCGTTCTGGTACAGCTTTTTTAGCATCGCTGTTACCAAACTTGTGAGTATAGCCGGCATTGATCATATTATGACGTCCACCTACGGAAACACCCACGTTGAACATTGTATCTTCATCAGTATAATGAGCAAGACCTAATGCTGCTGCACTCTTACCACGATAGTTACCATATCCAGCCATCACTTGAGTTGGTTCTAATGGATCATATTGAATTGGTTTCAACGCTGACATAGCCGCCGCATGAGCGCCTACTCGTTGTGTTTCGGATTCAACATTAGCAATTGCATTAGCAAGCTGAGCATTAGATTTTTTCAATTGACCAAGGTTAACTGCATCTGTATCTGCTGTACCAGCTGCAACGCCCTTGATTTGATTGTTGCCATTATTCAAGCCTTCAGTAGTTAAAGACACTGTACCAGCATTTGGATTTTGCGGATTAGCAGGTGTGATAGTCACGCCAGAGCCATTTACAACAGAAGTATTTCCTGCTGCATCTTTGCTCTTAATAGTGTCACCTTTCATAACAGTGGATGCACCATTATCGTCCTTCACTTCTACACTGGACAAACTATTTAAATCTTTAGCTAATTGTACTTGCAACTTGCCGTCTTTTGCATTAACGCCGATATTGTTATCGGTCAATTTCGCTGCGTCAGCACCACCAACGATTTCAAGTTTTTGATTCAATGTTTTATCGATAACAGTATTTCCGTTATCACCAGCGAAATGCAAGCCGTCGTTCATAGTCGCTACGGTTTCTTTTACAGGATTGCCGTTAGCATCTTTCGTTTCATAAACGATACGATCTTTACCAGCACCAGTACCTGTCAATCCGTCAGCACCTTTAGCCGCTGTAATAGATGCATTTGCACCATCTTTACCGCGTACGCCCATAGTACCGTCAGCACCGTTCAATACAACACCTGGTTTATCATTTGCTACATCGCCTACGGATACACTTTCAAGACCTGTCATATTCTTATTCAAGGAATACGTGAAAGTTGTGCCTGTTTGGTTAATAGTGAGATTATCACCGGCACGGAATTCTACTTCCGTTTTATCGCCAACCTTAGTTACTGCATTATTGCCTGTCGCTTGGCCTGTACCTGTAGCACTGCTCTTCGCCATCCAGCCGAAGTCCGCTACCTTATCTTCTACGGCCATCACACGAGTATCTACCGCTTGGATTTGGTCTTCTGTCGCTGCTTGACCGCTCACAGGAGCCTGTCCACGAGTCCATGTCTTATTGGATAAACCGTTCACAGTACCTTTGTTGTCCTTGTTAACAGTTACATCGCCCGCTTTGAGGTCTTTACCTTCTACAGTACCTTCGGATGTAATATTGCCTTTAGTCTTGATGCTACCATCAGTTCCGTCAAGAACGATATTACCATTACCCAAGTTAACTTTATCCGCCAACTTGATATCGTAATTTGTATGACCATCAGCAGGATCTACAGTTTCTTCTAGTACCAAATTCGGAGTTTCTGTATTCTTCTTATTAACAGATACTGTCGTTTTAGATGCTGCAGCGGCTTTCTTCACATCACCGATGTTTGCCGCATTCGTATCAACATCACCACCACTCGCTACATTGGAGATGACTTTGCCACCATTATTTAAGCCTTCATCAGTAAGAGAGATTTCGTTAGCACCTGGATTAATGGTCATGCCTTTAGGACCATACTTCGTAGTATTAGTACCATCTGTCACAGTCGTGCCCTCACCACTAATAGTGGATACAGCATTACCATTTTTGAATTGTGCACTAGTCAAGTCATTCAATTCTTTAGCTAACTGTACATGCAACTTACCGTCTTTCGCATTGACACCGATATTCTTTTCAGACAATTTCGTTGCATCAGCACCACCAACGATTTCAAGTTTTTGATTCAATGTTTTATCGATAACAGTATTTCCGTTATCACCAGCGAAATGCAAGCCGTCGTTCATAGTCGCTACGGTTTCTTTTACAGGATTGCCGTTAGCATCTTTCGTTTCATAAACGATACGATCTTTACCAGCACCAGTACCTGTCAATCCGTCAGCACCTTTAGCCGCTGTAATAGATGCATTTGCACCATCTTTACCGCGTACGCCCATAGTACCGTCAGCACCGTTCAATACAACACCTGGTTTATCATTTGCTACATCGCCTACGGATACACTTTCAAGACCTGTCATATTCTTATTCAAGGAATACGTGAAAGTTGTGCCTGTTTGGTTAATAGTGAGATTATCACCGGCACGGAATTCTACTTCCGTTTTATCGCCAACCTTAGTTACTGCATTATTGCCTGTCGCTTGGCCTGTACCTGTAGCACTGCTCTTCGCCATCCAGCCGAAGTCCGCTACCTTATCTTCTACGGCCATCACACGAGTATCTACCGCTTGGATTTGGTCTTCTGTCGCTGCTTGACCGCTCACAGGAGCCTGTCCACGAGTCCATGTCTTATTGGATAAACCGTTCACAGTACCTTTGTTGTCCTTGTTAACAGTTACATCGCCCGCTTTGAGGTCTTTACCTTCTACAGTACCTTCGGATGTAATATTGCCTTTAGCCTTAACAGTACCATCTGCACCATCAAGCACAACATTATCATTTCCTAAGTTAACTTTATTTGCCAACTTGATGTCGTAATTCGTATGACCATCAGCAGGATCTACAGTTTCTTCTAGTACCAAGTTCGGAGTTTCTGTATCTTTCTTATTAACAGATACTGTCGTTTTGGATGCTGCTGTCGCTTTCTTCACATCACCGATGTTTGCCGCATTTGTATCAACATCACCACCACTCGCTACATTGGAGATGACTTTACCACCATTGTTTAAACCTTTATCGGTAAGAGATATTTCATTCGCACCTGAATTAATGGTCATGCCTTTAGGACCGTATTGAGTTGTATTCGTACCGTCTGTCACAGTCGTGCCTGCACCACTGATTGTAGATACTGCATTGCCGTTTTTGAATTGAGCGCTAGTCAAGTCATTCAATTCTTTAGACAATTGTACGTGCAACTTACCGTCTTTTGCATTAACACCGATATTGTTATCGGACAATTTCGCTGCGTCAGCACCACCAACAACTTCTAACTTTTGATTCAATGTCTTATTAATAACTTCAGGATTATTATCGCCACCAAATTGCAAACCGTCTTTTAATGTTGCTACCTGTTCTTCAGTACCAGCTGCATTAGTATAAACAATGCGATCCGCTTGGTCTGTTTCACCTACATGAGCATCACCTTTTCCAGTCTTAATAGTTGCCTTTGCACCATCCGGATTTGTAAGACCTAAACTAGTCATATCAGCGATCTCTTTATTTAAGGAGAATGTAATATCTCTACCAGTTTGATTTACATTTAGGTTATTACCTGCTTTAAAAGTCACTGTATCAGAACCTGTTACAGTACTAGTTGAATCACCGGAATGAGTTCCACCACCAGCAGCAGTAGCGACATTCCATGTTGCTAAGGTCTTAACCTTTTGTTCGCCTTCCGGTGTAAGGTTATCTAGCTTATTCGTTGCGGCGTTATTGATTTTAGCCTTTGTATCATCATTGATATCAACAGTTACTACCCCATCTGCAGCAGTAGTAGCAGTCGTCATAGTACCGTTTTTAAAGTTCAAACCTTTCTTTAATGTAACGGTCTTATCTGCACCATCATTATCCTTATAAGTCAAGTTAGTAGTCTCTGCTACTTTAGTTGGATCGATACCAATTTTGTAAGTTGCTGTATCTTTGTCCGCACTAAGCTCAGGTGTCACAGTAATCGGACCATTAGGATCCGCTGCTGCCATTGTAACCGCTTTAACAGCCTCTTGTTTAACTGCTTTTTCTGTCACGGTTACTGTTACATCATCACCAGCTGCAGAAGTCGTTACAAGGCCTGCACCTTTTACATTAAACTTAACATCACCTGTACTTAAGGATTTTTCTGTTGTATTACCTGTATCGCCACCTAAGGAAATCTTACGAGCCAAGGCTGCCGTATTAGTTGCAATGTTCTGCGTATTGGTTGCAATATTACCTTTATTTGTGGCAATTTCTGTAGCATTTTTCGTGATATTGTCCGCATTCTTTGCAATATTATCCTTGTTCTTATCGATATTAGCCTTATTCGTAGCAATATCATCTTTATTTGTTGCTACTTGTGTATCAACGGCTTTCAATTGATCTTCTGTTGCCGCACGACCACTAACAGGAGTTGTAGTACCAGGTGTCCAGGACGTATTAGTAAGCCCTTCTACCGCAGGTGTTGTCACCTTTGTCGTAGCTGTTACAGTATTAAAGTTTACATCATTTTTAGTCGCTACAGTAAATGTCTTGCCATTTTGAGTTATAGCAATATTGGAGCCATCATTAAATGTAACGGTATCTCCACCTGTTACTGTTTCAGCATTACTGTTATTAGCCTTTACCTTCCATGCGGACAAGCTCTTAACTTTTTGTTCACCATCTGGTGTAAGGTTATCTAACTTATTTGTTGCCGCATTATTGATTTTAGCCTTTGTATCATCATTGATATCAACAGTTACTACCCCATCTGCAGCAGTAGTAGCAGTCGTCATAGTACCGTTTTTAAAGTTCAAACCTTTCTTTAATGTAACGGTCTTATCTGCACCATCATTATCCTTATAGGTCAAGTTAGTAGTCTCAGCTACTTTAGTTGGATCGATACCAACTTTGTAAGTTGCTGTATCTTTGTCCGCACTAAGTTCAGGTGTCACGGTAATCGCACCATTAGGATCCGCCGTTGCCATTGTAACCGCTTTAACAGCTTCTTGTTTAACTGCTTTTTCTGTCACGGTTACTGTTACATCTTTACCAGATGCAGTCGTTTTAGCAAGACCAGCACCTTTAATATTTAAAGTACTATTAGCAAGATTAACATCACCTGTACCAGTATCTCCAGCTACTTTCAAATTCACACTCTTTAACTGTGCCACATTTACAGCATCTGTATCAGCTGTACCAGCAGCCACACCTGTGATTTGACGTGTATTAGTCTCATTACCTACAGCAAAGGCACCTAAAGTAGATGTCAATGCTTTACCAGATAAAGCACCATATTTATCGGTTCTAGAATCGTTTACATTATAGCCTGCTACACCACTAGCTGTGCTCGCTTTAGACTGTGAACCTACAGCTACACCATTCGCTACAGTAACAGTTGCACCAGTACCTAAAGCAGTCCCTTTAGTAGCAGCAGTTGTTGTAGAAGCATCCGGACCTATAGCCATAGAATCAGTCGCTTCTGCACCTTTATTAGATTTATTCCCAACCAAATCAGATTTAATAGAAATATATTTAGATAAAGTCTTCTCAGCTATTGCATATAACTGAGAGCCATTCACCGCATCTGTAGAAGTTGCACTGACAATACCAGGAGCTACATTTTTAAGCTGACGTTCATAACCAGGAGCACCAAAGGATACAACGTCACCAGGCAACACATTTTCACCACCGGCCCAGTTAACTATCTCTCCATTACTCATAGTATAGCTTGTTTGTGCCACACCCGCTGCATCAGTATTAGCACCACCACCGATAGCAATGGAGTTATCGCGATTAGCTTTTGCACCAGCACCGATAGCGATAGCATTAACTACATTACCAGCCTTACCATCTAGGCGAGTAGCGGAATCCGCCCCCATGCCGAGAGAAAGACCCAAGTCACCAGCTTTAGTTTTCATACCAATGGCAGTCCCTGCATGACTAGCTGTAGCAGTTATATATTGAGGCAGTTGGATATTCGCCAAATCTATAGATGCCTGTCTCAATGTCCCTGTTTTCGGTTGTCCAGTATTAATATCTGTATAAGTTACAGTTCTAGAGAATGCGACCTCTACGTCATCACCACCGACTACAATAGAGGAATCCCCACTAGCTACAGTATTACCACCAATAGCAATAGATTGAGAACCTGTCGCCTTAGCACCACTATCATCGGAAGCACCACCGATAGCAATCGCCTGATCTTCTGTCGCTCGAGAATGTCCACCAATAGAAACACTATTATTACCACTAGCAATAACACCAGAACCAATACCGATTGCTCTATATCCATCAACTGAAGATACCCTAAATTGGCTACTTGTCCCAATAACAATGCTGGATTGATTACTAGTAGTTGCATATTGACCGATTTTAATAGAGCCTTTGTCTGTTAATTCCGACGGCAAAGTCGCCCCCATAACATGCGCTGCACTACCCGTTAACGCTAACACAGCAAAAACGCTTGTCAATACAGCTTTCTTAGCACTGTAGTTATTAGCAATCTCAGATACAACGACATAACACTCTTTGCTTTTACTCCAAATTACCTTGAAAATCTTATTCATGAAACACTCCTATTACAACTATAACCTAGATATCCATTTATAAAACCTCATACTTACATATGAAAGCTTATAATTAACTATAATATTTATAATTATATAAGATTTTCAATATAACAATCAATATAATTTCATTTTTCATTCATGCTTTATCATCATATAAGAATCCAGTATTTACAGTATTATTTTAATTCTATTTTAAACTTCTGCCATCTTATAAGTACATTATTTTACTCATTCATATATTAGTTTATGAAATTTTATTCATTTTTAATACAGATTTATCTTTTTACAGTTTTTTTATGTGTAACTATGCTAAAAACGCAAACAAAAACGGATAGCTCATTACGAGCTATCCGCTTATTTCTTTGGTGATCCAGGAGGGATTCGAACCCCCGACCCACGGC
>OGFP01000552.1_pt1 | contig 14196 bp, 9 predicted proteins | sample 1570971 | NCBI WGS metagenome assembly OGFP01 (sample SAMEA2582033, study PRJEB24529) | metagenome | biome: Human gut stool | place: China | collected 2011 | reverse complement strand
TGGGAGTCCTTCGAAATCGAAATTTACAGCGATTTGCAATGGAATAAAGATAAAGGTATGGAGTTACAGGCAGGTTCATTATTCGGCGACACGGATGGAATTGAACTATCGGCTTCCAATGGAATAACGAGTGGCGACGGCTTCGTACCTGGCTATTACCGTCTGACTTTCGATACTTCGCAGGGAGTAGGCAAAGAAACATTGCACATCGAACGATTGAGTGATTAATGTCTGAAAGAGTGATATATAGAAAAATAGGAAAGCCTATGAGAAATATACTATATATGATAGGGGGAAGTCTGTGTCTCCTGCTGTTCATGACTGGCTGTAAATCGGCTGACGGGGCGAAAGCCCCCATGTCATTGACTTGGGAGATGGGAGCTGCCGAAGTGCAGCCCGGCTACTATGAGAACTCATTTATCCTGAAGAATATATCAGATGCTCCTTTGGGAAAGGACTGGATCATCTATTATTCGCAGTTGCCTCGTGAGATTCTTCAAGACGAATCTGCATCGGTCAAGGTAGAGGTAGTAAATGCGAACTTCTTCCGGATGTATCCGGCGGAAAACTTCCAGCCATTGGCACCGGGAGATTCGCTGATTGTGACGTTCTGTTGTACCAACGGACTGAAAAAACTGTCACATGCTCCCGAAGGTACTTACTGGGTGAGTCAGGCAGGCGGCAAGCAAGGTACTCCCTTGCCTGTCGAACTGACCATACAGCCGCTACAAGGAATGGAGACGGAAGACTGGTATCCCGCACCTGATAAGATATATGCTTCAAACTTGGCGTTAGAGACTACTGCCAAGTTGCAGCAAACTGATATTTTCCCATCAGTAAAGGAAGCGTTTCCGGCTGTCGGTAAAGAAAACGTTATCATAGAAAATAAGGTGAAACTGACTTTTCATTCCGATTTTGCCAACGAAGCAGGATTGCTGAAAGAAAAGTTGGAAACACTCTATGGGTTGGAAGTCATTTCCGAAGCACCGGTAACGGTTCATCTGGATTATTTGCCGCAACAGGAGACGGCTGCGAATGACGAATACTACCGGATGGACACAGGAAATAGTCTGATAAATATTTCAGCTCCTACGTCACACGGCATTTTCAATGGCACGCAAACCTTGCTCTCTCTCTTGAAAGGACAAGAGAAACCGTTCCGTTTGGAAGCTGTATCTATCCGTGACTATCCCGACTTGCCGTATCGCGGACAAATGCTGGATATTGCCAGAAACTTTACGACGGCAGACCAATTGAAGAAGCTGATAGACGTTATCTCTTCTTATAAACTGAACGTGCTGCATTTCCACTTTTCGGATGATGAAGGCTGGCGTCTTCAGATTCCCGATTTGGAAGAGCTGACTTCGGTTGGTGCACGTCGGGGACACACCACGGATGAAATGGAATGTTTGTATCCGGGCTACGATGGCAACTATGATCCGTCTGCGCCTACCTCCGGTAACGGATATTATACTCGTGAAGAGTTTATAGATTTATTGCGTTATGCAGCTCAAAGACATGTACGTGTAATCCCGGAAATAGAGTCTCCGGGGCACGCCCGGGCGGCAATAGTGTCCATGAAAGCACGTTATCATAAATATATAAACACCGATCCTGAAAAGGCCGTCGAATATTTGTTGAGTGACGCACAAGATACTTCCCGCTATGTTTCCGCACAGTCTTATACGGATAACGTGATGAATGTGGCATTGCCCTCCACGTATCGGTTTATGGAAAAAGTGATTCGTGAGCTGATTGCTATGTATGAAGAAGCGGAGGTACCTTTGACTACCATTCACTTGGGAGGCGATGAAGTGCCTGATGGAGCTTGGATGGGTTCGCCTGTCTGCCGGGCGTTTATGGATGAACATGGAATGACGAGTGCACATGAACTGTCCGAATACTACATCACGAAGATGGCAGACTATCTGCAACAATATCATGTGCAGTTCAGTGGCTGGCAGGAAGCAGCGTTGGGACATTCGGAGGCTACCGACCGCCATTTGAACAGGCTTGCGGCAGGAGTATATTGCTGGAATACAGTTCCCGAATGGGAAGCGGACGAAATACCTTATCAGGTAGCCAACAAAGGCTATCCGGTGATCCTCTGCAACGTGAACAACTTCTATTTGGATTTGGCCTATGATGCTCACCCCGATGAAAGAGGGCTTTCGTGGGCCGGATATGTGGATGAATCTAAAGGCTTTTCCATGCTTCCATATCACATCTATCGCTCTTCGCGTACTGATATGGCTGGCAATCCGGTTGATTTAAACATTGCAGGAAGAGGAAAAACAGTTTTGACCGCATCCGGCAAGGAGCGTATCCAAGGAGTACAAGCGCAACTGTTTGCAGAAACGATCCGTGATTTCAAGTGGGTGGAATATTATACCTTCCCTAAAATCCTCGGACTGGTAGAACGCGGGTGGAATGCTTTTCCCGCTTGGAGTATGCTGGCAGGAGAGAAAGAACAGCAGGCTTTCAACAAAGCGCTGGCTCTGTTCTATTCGAAAGCGAGTGAGAAGGAAATGCCCCATTGGGCGTCCCGAAACATTAACTTCCGTTTGCCTCACCCCGGACTTTGCCTCAAAGAAGGCAAGCTCTATGCCAACACCCCCATCCGGGGAGGGGAGATACGCTATACGACCGATGGAGCGGAACCAACTCTTGATTCAGCGCTTTGGGAAGCTCCCATAGCCTGTGATGCTTCGGTTGTGAAAGCTAAACTGTTTTATTTAAACAAAGAGAGTGTGACAAGCACTCTCAAAGTAAATTAATCCACAAAAAGTAGACAAGTTATGAACTATGATAAGATAAAAAGAAGCGGTATATTATTCCTGTTGGGAATAGGTGCGATCACATCGTTGTCGTGCAATGACAATGATAATGGAGGGTATCCGGAACGGGTACCGACCCGCCTGTCGGTAATGCCTTTGCCGGAAAGAGTTGATTATAAAGAATCGGTGGTCACTCTTCCGCAGAATGTGACTGTTAGCCAGAATATTCCGGTTTCTACGTCACAACTGTTGAAATCCACGCTGGAAGAGAAACTGTCTCTTTCCGCGAGTGACGCCTCCAACGATCATGCCTTTATCCGGGTGCAACAAGAATCTGATCTGGCCAAAGAAGCCTATCGTCTGACCGTAACCAAAGAGGGAGCCTGCATCTATTATTCGACGGAAACCGGACTTCTTTGGGGAATCCAGACGTTGAGGCAAGCACTCGAACAAGCTAATTTCTTCACTTCGGGAAACTCGAAATATCTTCCGATGGTAGATATAAAGGATGCTCCCAAATACGACTGGCGCGGATTCCATATCGATGTGGTACGGCATATGTTTACGGTTGATTATCTGAAAAAGGTGATAGACTGTTTGTCTTTCTACAAAATAAACAAACTCCACTTGCATTTGACCGACGATCAGGGCTGGCGCATCGAAGTGAAAAAATATCCTTTACTGACCCAGGAGGGAAGCTGGCGTGACTTCGACGAGTATGACAAGAGATGCGTAGAGCTTTCCCAACAAGATTATAACTACGAGATAGATCCCCGTTTTGTGAGAAATGGTTCGCAATATGGTGGTCATTATACACAAGAAGAGATGAAAGGCTTGGTGAGTTACGCATTGGAAAGAGGTATTGATATTGTTCCCGAAATAGATATGCCAGGGCATTTCTCGGCGGCTATCAAAGTGTATCCCGAACTGTCGTGTACGGGAGAAGCTGGTTGGGGAGAAGAATTTTCTTATCCTATTTGCCCTTCCCGGCCGGAAAACTATCAGTTTGTGCAATCTATCATTGATGAAATGGTTGAAATCTTCCCTTCGGAATATTTCCATATAGGAGCTGACGAGGTAGAAAAGGATAACTGGGAGCAGTGTGAAGTCTGTCAGCAGTTGATGCAACAGGAAGGTTATCAGAAAGTGGATGAATTGCAAAACCGCTTTGTGAAGATAATGACGAACTATGTGAAGGGTAAAGGTAAGAAAGTGATGGGATGGGACGATGCTTTTCTTGAGAAAGATCCACAAGACCTGATCTATACCTATTGGCGTGACTGGCTGCCCGACCAGCCGGGAAAGATTACCCAGAAAGGTTATCCGATTGTATTTATGGAGTGGTCTCGTTTCTATTTGAGCGCAACGCCTTCGGACGAAGGATTAAGCTCTTTGTATAACTTCGAGTTCGAACCCCAGTTTCCTAGTATTGTGAAGCAGAATGTATTAGGCTTCCAAGCCTGTGTCTGGACGGAAATGATTCCCAATGAGCGGAAGTTCGGTCAGCATGTTTTCCCTTCTCTTCAGGCCTTTTCAGAATTGGCGTGGGGAAGTGACCGCAACTGGATTGATTTCACCAATCGCCTGAAATGGCATGTTAAATGGTTGAATGAGAATGGATTTTACTTCACCAAACCGGGATTTATTTAATCCCGGTGTCATCAGAACGATATGAAATCAGAACGTTTACTTTCATTAGACGTGCTTCGGGGAATCACCATTGTCGGAATGATTTTGGTGAACAACCCCGGGACGTGGGAGTCTGTTTATGCGCCCTTGCGGCATGCCGAATGGAACGGACTGACACCGACAGACCTGGTCTTCCCATTCTTTATGTTTATCATGGGTGTTTCTATGAGCTTTGCCTTATCCAGGTTCGACCATCACTTCAGCCGTAGTTTTATCACCAAACTGGTGCGGCGCACAGTGATTTTGTTCTTGTTGGGACTTTTCCTTTCCTGGTTTTCGTTGGTGTGTGCGGGGGTGGAACAGCCTTTCTCACAGATACGTATTCTAGGTGTGTTGCAACGATTGGCGTTAGCTTACTTCTTTGGTTCATTGTTAATTATGAGTGTACGGCGTCCGGCAAATCTGGCATGGATCTCCGCGATTATTCTGATAGGCTATACTGTCTTGTTGGCTTTGGGGAACGGCTTTGAACTATCCGAGCAGAATATTATTGCCGTTACAGATCGCACACTATTCGGAGAAGCCCATTTGTATCGGGAGTGGTTGCCGGATGGCGGGCGTATCTTTTTCGACCCGGAAGGCCTGTTGAGTACCTTGCCGTGCATTGCGCAAGTGATTATCGGTTATTTCTGCGGAAATATTTTGCGGGAGAAGACTGAAATCCATCACCGGCTGTTGCAGATCTCCATACTGGGTATTGCTCTTTTATTTGCCGGATGGTTGTTTAGTTACGGTTGCCCGTTGAATAAAAAAGTATGGAGTCCGACTTTTGTTTTGGTAACCTGTGGTTTTGCTTCTTTATTTCTTGTGTTTCTCACCTGGCTTATTGATATTCGTAAAAAACAGAAATGGGCGTATCCTTTCCATGTTTTTGGCACGAATCCGTTGTTCATCTATGTGGTGGCCGGTGTGTTGGCTACTCTGCTCGAGGTTATCACAGTTAGTGGAATTAGTCTGCAAGGGAAGGTTTATACCTCCATCCTGCTCATTCTTCCCGACGCTTATTTGGCCTCTCTGATTTACGGACTTCTGTTTATCGGATTCAATTATTTGATTGTGTGGGGCTTGTACAAAAAGCGGATCTTTATAAAGATATAAAAAGACAGGTCTGAAAAACGGATAGTTTATACCGATTCATTACGAAAACCAACTATCGAAAAGAATCGGTATAAACTCTATTCATACTACTGAAATTTCACAAATGATTCGGGGAACCATAAATAGACTGGAAGAACCTACAATTTCACCTCTTTCGTGAATACTTCTCCGAAACGATTCTTAACCACCACTTTGACAGACTTTGTACCTTTCGCAGGCTGTGCCCGGAAAAGATGCTGTGTATGATAACCGGTTTTCTTTCCTTTCACCATGTTGATGTAATCCTGGTCTTCATCATCAAAAGCCTGCATGGCACCTTTCAATACTCCGTCTTCGTACCAGTTTACCGTATACGTTCTGTCCCAATCCCAGATGTTGGCTACCACATAGTCTTTCTGGCTTTCAAATTCTCCCGGCTTGTAGAGCCGGAACTGATAATCGGGAGAACAGCCTGTCGCTTTGTAACGCCACTTCACATCGTCACCTTTCACTTCTACCACCAGGTAACCGTTCGGCGCTCCGCAACGGTTCACGTGGCCTGCCCACCATGCACCACAGGCAGCTCCGATATTATGTTCATAAATAGTAGGCGCAGGTTGCTGATTCTCATAGAAATGTGTGTGTCCCGAGAAAATATGAACCTGATACGGTCTTAATAGTTGGAAAAGCGCGTTGGCGTTGCGTGCATTTCCACCGGCCGATACCGTGTTGTTGGCTACCGGAGCGTGTACGTTCAGGAATACGGTGCTTCCTTCGGGCACATAACTTAAATCTTTTCTCAACCAGTCCAGATCTTCCGGTGTGAATCGTTCCGTGTATTTCTTATTACCATCGTAGTCGATGTCTTTCATTGCGATTACATGGATTTTTCCAATGTTGAATGAATAGTTGGCCGGACCGAACGACTGGTAATAATTCTGTTCCCCATATCCGTCTGCCGGATTGTCCGTCTGTGTCATGGATTTGTAGAGCAGGTTGAAATCATGGTTTCCCATAAGTTGGAACATTGTGATACCTAAATTAGAGACGGCTTGCCGGTAAGGAGCATATAAGTTCATGGCATCCCACACAAGGTCGCCCAGTCCCATACCAACGATTTCGAAGTTCTTTAGCGAGTCGGCAGTCTGTTTCAGGTCGGGCACTGTCTCTGTGCGGAAGCGGTCCAGTTGCTTCTCGTTCCTCACTTGCGGATCGGAAATGGCGATATATACAAATTCATCCGCCGGCTTCTGCCGCTTGGTTAGAACGAAGTTGCACTGATTCTCGCTTTTCTTCGCATCCAAATATTGATAGAAGCCGTCGGCTACACCCTCTTTGGAAGGAAGCTCATAGTCTGCCGGAGTAGAGATGTAAACCATCGGATAACGTGCCGGATCGGTGTTCAAAACATAGTTCCCTTGCGCGTCGGTTGTTTTAAAATGCGCACCGTCAGTTACTACTACACCGCTGACAGGCTTACCTGTGTTATCTTTCACACTGCCTTTCACAACAGTCTGACCAAAAGCGGCAACAACATTTAGCTGGAGACATAAGATTGCCGCAAACAGCATATTTCTATTACATACTTTTTTCATTGCTTATAACTTTCTTAGAGTGACTTGATTGAATAATGCGATAATCTCTTCCGGTTCGTCTGCCGACTTTACAGCCTCTTCGAAAGACTTGCTGTTATCGTCGAAACACATCACATTGGCACAATCCAGAATGTGTGCCATGTTGGATGTAGCAACTTCCCGGCTCACTTCTTCCTTTTTCAGTGCCTTTTTATAATATTTGTTCACTTTGTTGACCGCCTTGTAAATGGAAGGCTTCAAAATCTCAACGGAAGAATCAGTGAATCCAATCGTTACATCATACTCGTGCGTGTAATTCTGGATGAAAGTATTCCATTTTCCGGTAATGTCACTCCCCAGATAATGTTCCGCTTCAAACACTGGTTTGGTAGTCGGGATTTCTCCATACACGTCGAATATAAACACCGCTTTCGGCTTTTTGCCTACGGGAGTAGCTTCTTTTTCGTTTTTGGAAATATGGTTTTTTCCGGAGATATTCTCGTTCATGGCGAGCTCTCCTTTTTGCGCCGTTGCTGCCATCGTTATAACTAACACAACAGCCATACTGATTATTCTTTTCATATTCATTGAATTTTAAAGATTGATTGAAATGATAATTATTGCCGCAATCTTGGTGACCGACACATTCATTTATTGCTGCCACATCAGTCGGATATGGAAGTCATCGCCTCCCATGTTCGCTTTAGCCGCCTGATAATTCTTCAGATTAGTACGCTGCAGAGCAGATGGATATTTAAAGCGTTTCGGCATTTTGTTATTAGCATTTGCGATGCCGGGCCCCACAGGTAACACAGGAAAACCGGTACGGTTATATTCAAACCACTGCTGATAATCGCAGAAGAACAGTGCGACAAACTTCTGGTTCATGATTCGTTCCAGCGTATCATCATAAGCAGCTTCCGGATTTTCAAAATAATGGTCAGGCATTTTCTGTCCCCACTGTTCGGCATAAGGCATCATGGCAAGTTTCATAGGTGCCTTCGCCATTTCCTGATTCAGTCCCGAAGCAGTGATTGAAGGCAACGTCTGATAACCGCTGGGCAAACCCACATAATCTTTAGTCTGGTCGGGGAGAGTGACCTGTGTTGCATACACCTGCAGACGGGGATCGTTCCAACCTTTCAGCAGATTAACAAAAAACTCTGAAATCTGAACATAAGAAGTGAAATCCTGTGGACGGGTGAGCGGAGCTTCCTCCGGATAAGTTCCGCTGATGGCAAGCAGGGCAGCATCATCGTTCGATTCGAATACCGGATAGGTGGCGGGATCGGTTAGCATCGTGCGCAATTCCTGTTTCGCGTTGAACTCCGGAACGTCGATCACGCGGAGCAATGCACGCAGGCGGAGCGAGTTGCAGAACTTCTTCCATTTCTTTATACCGGTTGCATCTCCTTTAGACGTGTTGTACAACATTTCGCCCGATTGGTTGTAGATCAACCCGTTAGCTTTGTCGAACAACTCGTTAGCTGTTTTCAGGTTGTCGATAATCTGTTGGTACACCTGCTGCTGGGTGTCGAACTTCGGTGCAAGTATTCCCTCGTCGGCGGAGCAGGCTTCGCTCATCGGAATATCACCGAAGGCATCCGTCAGAATCTGGTATAACCAACATTGCAAAGTCAGCGATATAGCATCGTAGTTGGGTTGTTTGGAGGCTTCCGGCAATTTTCCGGTGAGGCGCATCATCTCTTTGGCGTTGTTGATCCATTTATAATAAGTAGTCCATGTGCCGTCTCCTTCGCTGTCCGTCATATACCACCATCCGACACCGTTAGTGCTGGAAGTAGATACAGCGCATTGCATCAGGTCGTAGGTGTAGTTGTTGTAGAGTTTCCAGTTGTAGACAGACGTTTCGTAGAGAATCGGGTTGAGCAGCGTGCCGGGATTCACCTCATCCATGCGGGTGGGGTCTGTATTGAGTTCGTCGAAGCTGGTGCAGGAAGTCGTGCAGAGAGCTCCGCACAAAGTCATTCCCCATACTATATTTTTGAAAAGTTTATTGGTTTTCATAAGTCAGTGTTTAAAAAGATACGTTAATATTCAGTCCGAAAGTACGTGCCGTAGGCAGTGAACCCGTTTCCACACCCGTTACCATCGAACTTCCGTTGAGGGCGGCAGATTCGGGGTCAAATAAAGGATAATCCGTGATGCAGAACAAGTTGCGTGCATAAAACGCTATCGATGCTTTGCTGAAAGGAGTTTTCTTCAGTGTGCTGCCCGGTAATTTATATTCCAGTCTCATTTCACGCAGTTTGAGGAAATCGGTGCTGAAAGTGTTCGTCTCCACGTTTGCCATCCGATAGTACTCTTTATAATAGCTTTCCACGGTCACCACTTTAGTGTTTTTCGAGAAGCTACCGTCGTCGTTTTTCACTACACCCGGGGCAATCATATACATTCCGTCCTGTGGTGAAAGTCCGGCGGTGGCAATGCGCGGATCATCTTTCGACATATAAAATTCCGTTCCCGGCAGACGTCCGTTCAGGGTATGTGCCAGTTTTCCCTGTTCCGTCATTTTGTGGTGAGAGTGCGAATACATTTTTCCTCCCACTTGTCCGTCGAGCAGGACGCTAAGAGTAAAGTTTTTGTAGGAAAATTCGTTATACAGTCCGGCTTTCCATTTCGGATAGGCTGTGGCTACGTATTCAATCTCTCCCGAACGTTCGGGCAGTCCGTTATCATTGATGACAACGTTTCCTTCCGGGTCGCGCACTAGTTTGTAGCCCCAGAGGTCGCCTGTCGTACCTCCCACGCGTCCGATGATGGAGACGTTGCCGATACTGCTGATTAACTGATTCTCGTCTGCTCCTTCCGCCAGCGAGATAATCTTGTTTTCGTTTTTAGACCAGGTAAAAGTGGCGTTCCAGCGGAAATCTCTGCTGACTACCGGGGTAACGTCCAATTGGATTTCATAACCACGGTTGCGGACACATCCCGAATTGATAGTCGCTTTGCTGTAACCTGTAGTCGGGTCCATCGGAGCATCCAGAATTTGGTTTTTGGTGCGGTTGTAATAGAATGTGAAATCGAGCCCGATGCGGTTTTGGAACATACGCAGGTCGAAACCGGCTTCGTAGTTGGTTGAAATTTCCGGTTTGAAGTCCTGATTGTACAGTGTGGAAGCAACGACAGCCGATCCGGGGAAATCGCTCGTGCCGTAGTAGGGCGATGTTTTGTAAGGGTCTGTGTCGTTACCCACCTGGGCGAAAGAACCTCTTACTTTCAACAAATTGATTGGTTCCGGCATTAGGAACAGTTCGTTCATCACTGCGCTGACACTGACCGACGGATAGAAGAAGGAACGGTTGCTCTTCGGTAGGGTAGACGACCAGTCGTTACGTCCGGTGACGTCGAGAAACAGTTTATCCTTATATGCGAAGTTGGCTGTGAAATAAAGACTGTTCAATGCTTTCTTTTTGATGACAGTCTGCACGTTCGGGTTGGAGACACCGTTTGCCAGTTTGTAGACTCCCGGGTAATCCAGTCCCACCACCGAGGCAGCGAGCATATCATAGCTCTGTTGCATCATGTTTCCTCCCGCCGAAGCATTGACGTGCAATCCGTTAGCGAAGGAATCATGGTACGTAAATAAAGCGTCGCTGTTTAATTCATAATCGAACACATTCTGTTTTTTGAAGAATCCGTTGCCAAATACCACATCGCTGATAGGACGGTGTTGTTCGCGCTGGTCGGTGGACAGTTGGATACCGGACCGGATCATGAAATCGAACTTGCTGTTGATACGCAGGTTGGCGGAAACGGAGGAAACGTTACTATGTTTCTCTGACGGATTTTCCGATTCGTATAGAATGACATACGGGTTTCCGATGAAGGAACTGTAAGGCTGGAGCTGTTTCACATTTTCCTGTCCGGTACGCCACATCGGGCGCAGCCAGTCGAGGTTGACATTCGGATTCTGGAAGATAAGGAAGTAAGAGATGGAGTTACTGTTATACCCCAGGGCAGGCGTATTGTTGAGCTTTCGGTAGGTATAGCTCGATTTAAAATTGATGCGCAACGCCCGTGAAATCTGTTGTTGGGCGGAAATCATGGCAGTGATGCGCTGGAAACCTGTATTGGGAAGAATCCATTCGTTTTTGGTGTGGGTGATGGAAGCCCGCACGCTGCCCCGGTCGGATTTTCCGGTCAGGGCTACGGAGTTGGTAATTGTGTAGCCCGTCTGGAACAAATCCTTGCGGTTGTTTTTATACGCTACCCAGGGAGTCGCTTCGGAGGCACGTCCCTGTGTCACCGGATCATATTGGTAGAATTTCCTGTTGGCATCGAAACGTGCCCCGTATGCGCTACTCGTTCCGCTGGTGCTTGCGTAGCTGCCGTCTTCCGCTTTTCCGTAGGAGTAGTATGGCTCGCCCTCATAGATGGACCCTGCCGGACCGATGTTACTCGGCAGTCCCTGTCCGAATTCATACTGATAATCCGGCCACCTCATCACATCGTCTATGCTGAAGTTACCGCTATAAGATACGCCGATACCTTTGGGTGCGCCGGCTCCCGATTTCGTAGTCACCATAATCACGCCGTTGGCTGCACGTGTACCGTACAGAGCCGTCGCGCTGGCTCCTTTCAGTACTTGTATGCTTTCGATATCATCCGGATTGATGTCGGAGAATCCGTTACCGTAGTCTACGGAAAGCTCACTGTTGGAACCTGCACCGTAGGCAACTCCCGGATTGGTCATCGGGCTGCTCATCGGTACACCGTCCACTACCACTAATGCATCGTTCCCGTTCTGATTCAGCGAGACATCTCCTCGCAAGGAGATGCGGCTCGAATTGAGCGGGCCACCGGAAGAGATAACGCTCAATCCGGCTACCTTACCGTTGAGTGCCGTCGACCAGTTGGAGGGCAGGGCGCTGGTAATTTTGTCTCCTTTCACGGTTTCCGTGGCGTATCCCAGTCCTTTTTCTTCACGTTTGATACCCAAGGCAGTCACTACCACATCATTCAGTTGTTGCGACTCTTCTGCCAGTTTTACGTTCATCGTGTTGCCCGTATAGTTCTTTTGTAGCGTTTTATATCCTACATAACTAAATAGGAGCAAATCTTTGGAATTTAATGTTTTCTTAGTTTTCAGAGAGTAGTTGCCGTCGATGTCGGTCACTGTACCGTCTGTTGAGTTTTTTACAGCGATGGTAGCCCCGATTAACGGTTCTCCGCTTTCACTCGTTATTTTTCCTTTCACTGTTGTCTGTGCGTATGCAGAGCCACAGCACAGGAGTCCAACTGCCAGAGAAAGCAGCCATTTGTTCCTTTTCATAATCTTTTTACCTTGCTTCTTTTAATTTATTAAATGCAATAAAGTCGTTAACACCAGTGTTTTTGTTTCACGGTGCAAAGGAAGACAAGGCAGATTAAGATAGTATTACAGATCTGTTAACAAATTGTGTTATATCGTAAACACTAATTAAAGAATCAGTTTGCACTCGTGACAAAGTGGTGGTATGACGGAAAAGGCAGGCAAATTTATCGGATAGTGCATCCGTAATGCTTCAATTATCATTATATTTGCCACTCTATTACCAAGGAAGGTCTCTTTGTTTTGGGGCAATCGGCTGAATGATGCTTGGATAGGAATAACCTATAGTGTTTTTTATCTAAAACGAAAAATAATAAATGGAAATTCAAAATAGTATATTTAACTACGCTACTTTGCTTAAACAAGTCAAAGCACGGGTGGCACTCGCACAAAAAAAAGCGATTTATTCCGCTAATGAAGAAATGCTTTTTATGTATTGGGATATCGGCAAACTTCTTTGTGAAAGCCAGAAGCAGATAGGATGGGGGAACAATGCACTTGAACAGCTTGCCAATGACTTGAAGAATGATTATCCGAAAGTGAAGGGCTTTTCCCCACGAAATTGCAGGTGTATGATTCAGTTTCATAAAGAATATAATCAAGAGCTTACAATTTGGCAACCAGTGGTTGCCAAATTAGAAATGTCAAATTGTGTTCTTCCGATAAAACAGTTAAGCTGGTCACACAACATCACTTTAATACAACGGGTAAAAGACCTGAAAGCCCGCTATTGGTACATGATTCAATGTTTGAAGAGTGGATGGAGTCGTAATTTCTTAATTGAAGCTATCAATCAGGACTACTACCATACTTACGGAGCATTGGCAAACAACTTCGATTCCACTCTCCCGGAAATACAAGCCAAGCAGGTAAAAGAAACCTTAAAAGACCCCTATATTTTTGATATGCTGACTTTCACTGACGAATATAACGAAAGAGATGTAGAGTTAGGGTTGGTTAAGCATATTGAAAAGTTCCTTCTCGAAATGTTATGCAAACCTTTACATAAAAGTTCGAACAAACCTTGCTGAATGCAGGTGTGGAAGTGAACGAGGCACTGGTACAGTATCAGACTGCCCGCGAGAAAGCCGACTACTATGACAAGCAGGTAGCCTCTTTGCAAACAGCCGCCAAGAGCACAAGCCTGTTGATGAAGCATGGCAACACCACTTATCTGGAAGTGCTGACGGCACAACAGACGTTGCTCAACGCGCAACTGTCACAAGTGGCGAACCGCTTTACCGAAATTCAGGGTGTGATTACGTTGTATCAGGCTTTGGGTGGCGGCCGTATGTAGGGAGGTATGTTTAAAATGGATGGCATCCGTTACATTGACGAGCATCTGGTACCTGATCATTTGAATGTTTGTGTATGAAGAGAAAGAGGTGGGCTACCCTGTGAAGGGGAACTCACCTCTTTTGTTTTAGCTGTCTATGTCATATAGGTTAAGAAGGGTTTCTTTAATTCTGTCTTTTTTTCTCTCTATATCAGAACACTCTTTTTTGTTTACCATCAGGTAAGAACTGATTTCTATAAATTCGTAATGTTCAAAACGTTCTTTACCAAATAATTGGGTAGCCATGTTTTTGTATAATCTGAACCTTTGATCGTTGGCTCTTCCTTCTATTTTGTTAGATTCTAAATCTAAACTTTGAGCACCATTTATCACAAATGAAGCTAGTGGGAATTTTTGTAAAATGAGAGGGACAATGCTGGCACAAGTCATAAATATACGTAGAGTTTC
>OGFP01000547.1_pt1 | contig 14390 bp, 16 predicted proteins | sample 1570971 | NCBI WGS metagenome assembly OGFP01 (sample SAMEA2582033, study PRJEB24529) | metagenome | biome: Human gut stool | place: China | collected 2011 | reverse complement strand
CTGTATTCATATTTACTCCTCCAATATAGACTGTTTCTTCTAGGGTAACACGAATACGGACTAAAGTCTATATAATCATCGGTTTATTTCCATAGTTCAATGTTACATAACTATAGTAAACAATATTTATGAAAGCTAGACGTATTCTTATTTTGCAGCTAATTCTTCAATCACTTCAGCCAAAATACGTATCGCCTTTTCTAATTGTTCTTGTGGAATATTAAGGGCTGGTAAAAGTCGTACCTTATTTTTAGCAGATAAGCATACTACGCCCTTTTCTAAGCATTTTGCAATGACAGCTTTTGCATCTACTGTAGTCTCAATACCGAGCATGAGCCCCATACCACTAACACCAATGACACCAGGTTTACCAGTTAAGGTAGATTTTACGTATTCCCCTTTTACTTTTACAGAATCGAGAAATTCAGGAGTTAACCGGCTAATAATAGTGTTCCCTGCTGCCGCGCAGATTGGATTTCCCCCAAAGGTAGTAGCGTGGGCACCAGCATTTAAAACGTACTGCATCTTTTCATTGAACAAAGTAGCCCCCATTGGTAGACCTCCCGCCAAGCCTTTTGCAGTAGATACCACATCTGGTTCGATGCCAAATTGTTGGTATGCATATAGACTACCAGTTCGACCATTACCAGTTTGTACCTCATCGATGAGTACCAGTTGATCGTGTTCATGCGCATATTTTGTTACCGCTTGGACAAACTCTTTATCTAAGGGCATAACCCCACCTTCACCTTGGATAGGCTCCATCATGATGGCACAAACAGCTGGATCAGCAAGGACTTTCAACGCTGCATCAATATCATTGGCCGGAGTGTGAATAAAGCCTTCCGTAAATGGGAAGAAATGTTGATGGAATACATCTTGTCCTGTAGCAGACAAGGTGGTAATAGTACGACCGTGGAAACTATTGACCAAGGTAACAACTACATGACGACCTTCGCCGTATTTGTCATGGCTGTATTTACGCGCTGCCTTAATAGCACATTCGTTAGACTCCGCACCAGAGTTAGAGAAAAACACCTTTTTCATCCCCGTTTTCGCGCAGAGCTGTTTCGCTAGTTCAATTTGCGGCAAAGAATAGTATAAATTAGAAATATGATTCAACGCATGAGACTGCTTAGTAACAGCCTCAGTCCACTCATCATCGTCAACACCAAAAGCGGTTACACCAATGCCAGAGCCAAGATCGATGTACTCTTTACCATCTACGTCCCACAAGAGAGAACCCTTCCCTTTTTCAAAGCATACGTTAAACCGACCATACGTATTGGCTATATATTCTTTATCTTGTTTTTCAAAATCCATTGTATTATTCATGATATCCTCCAAACGTACGGCCTTGCCGCCGTCATCTATATAAAAGGTAGTCAGATGATTACCAAAATTATATCTACTATTTTAAGCTACAAACATGGTACCAAGACCTTCATCGGTCAATAGTTCGATAAGAATGGCATGTGGGATTTCACCATTGATGATAAATACCTTCTGTGCCCCTGCTTCGATGGCCTCTAAACAGCAATCTACTTTAGGAATCATACCTCCTGCAATGATACCATCGGCTTTTAACTGAGCTGCCTCAGCCATTGTAATTTTAGAAATTAAAGAATCTGGATCATGTACATCTCGCAGTACACCATCAATATTGGTCATAGCCACCATTGTTTCCGCCTTGAGGGCGCCTGCAATCTTTGCGGCTACCGTATCAGCATTAATATTATATGTCTTGCCATCGGCTCCCATGCCAATAGAAGAAATAACTGGAATATAGCCACGGCTAATTACGTCATGGATAATGCTCGTATCAATAATATCAATATAACCTACATAACCAAGTGCTTCGTTTTGTTTATGAACTTGAATCATGTTGCCATCCACACCACAGAGGCCAACAGCTTTACCACCTAGATCCGTTAAATCCGCTACGAGACCTTTATTCACCTTTCCAGCTAATACCATTTGTACAACATTCATTGTTGCTTCATCTGTAACGCGTAATCCATTAGCAAAATGTGATTTAATTTGCATCGCCTCTAAGGTACTATTAATAGCTGGGCCACCACCATGAACAAGGACTACTTTGACCCCCACTAATTGAAGTAATAGTAAATCCTTCATGACAGATTTTTTTAACTCTTCATCAACCATGGCATTGCCGCCGTATTTAACGACAACATACTGATCGGTATATTGTTTTATATATGGAACGGCCGCCGTTAGTATTTGCGCCCGCATTGCATTTGTTACATCCTTCATAGTATTACCTCTACCCCAATACCAATCCAGTCTCTTCTGGCAAACCTAATGCGATATTCATGCATTGAACAGCCGCACCCGATGCACCTTTACCTAAATTATCGAATATAGCGTGAACCATAATGCGCTCATCGTTACCAGTCACATAGATTTTCATGCTGTCCGTATTGCTTAATTGATTAGCGTTTAACATGCCAGTGTTACTATTTTCAGTAAATGGTGCGACCGTAATAATCGTACTATGTTTATAAAAGTCTTCTAATACTTGTTGCACCTTATCAATGCAAACAGGTTTATGACATAAACGACTATGAATGCCCACTGTAACCTCCATCCCAGAGTAGTAGTCATCAACGATTGGCATAAAAATTGGCGCTTCACTAATGCCGCATACATGTTGTACTTCAGGTAAATGTTTATGTTCTTGACCAAGCCCATATTGACGAGGAGCATAAAGGAAATAGTCTTTTGGATTGCTTTCATATTGGCCAATCATCTTTTTACCACCACCGCTATAACCTGTTAAAGATGTAATGGTGAAAGGATAATCCGCTGGCACGAGCCCTGCTTTTACAAGAGGCGCTATACAAGCAATCATACCACTCGCATGACAGCCAGGATTTGCAATATGTTTTTTAGTTGCAATAGCTGTTTTGTAGCTTTCACCTAGTTCTGGGAACCCATATGCCCAACCAGCTGTAGTTCTAAACGCTGTAGAAGTATCAATAACCTTACATGGAAAATCACCAATAGCGGCCATAATTTCCTTAGAAGCCACATCAGGTAAACATAGAAATACAAGATCTGCTTTTTTTGCAACCACTTTAATAGCCTCAAGATTTTTGCGATCCTCATCAGCTGTGGCTAAGAGTTCTATATCTTTTCTATCGGATAATCGTTCATGAATTCTAAGACCAGTTGTGCCTTCATGACCAACAATAAATACTCTATGGGGTGTCATAATAAACCTCAATTCTCACCTATTGGTGACTCACACCTATTTATATAGCCCTTTATCCAATATAAATAGGAAACAAACTATACAATTCATCACCATTTAGGAGGATGAATTTATTTCAATGGATAATCTCCAAAGGTAGCAACCATAACTGCCTTAATCGTGTGGAGACGATTTTCTGCTTCTTGGAATGCTAACGAGTTTGGACCTTCGAATACCTCTTCGGTCACCTCAATGCCATTCATGCCAAACCGTTCATAAATATCTTTACCTACTTGTGTTTCTGTGTTGTGGAACGCAGGTAAACAGTGGCAGAACTTGGTATTTGGATTACCGGTTAACGCCATCATTTCTGCATTGACTTGGAATGATTTAAAGGTATTGATACGTTCTTCCCACATATCGTATGTATCGCCCATGGTTACCCATACGCCTGTGTAGATGACATCTAAGCCTTTAACACCTTCTGCTACATTATCTGTGCAAGTAATAGTAGCACCCGTTTCTTTAGCCACTTTCAAACATTCTTCATAGAATGGACCAGCTGGCCAGTATTGTTTAGGACCAATAAGTCTGAAATCCATCCCCATTTTAACGGCACCACTCATCAAGGCATTGCACATATTTGATTGACCATGTCCAACATAAGCAAAGGAAATTTCATTCAATGGTTTATCAATATTTTCTTGAAGCGTCAAAAAATTCGCTAATGTTTGTGTAGGATGATCCATATCGGTAAGCCCATTCCAAACTGGCACACCAGAGTATTCCGCCAATGTATCGACGTCCTCTTGGTCAAAGCCTCTAAACTCGATAGCATCATACATGGAACCAAGAACACGAGCCGTATCCTTTAAAGATTCTTTCTTATTCATTTGAGAACCTGTAGGGCCAAGATATGTTGTAAAAGCACCTTGGTCAGCAGCCCCTACCTCAAAAGCACAACGTGTCCGCGTTGAGTCCTTTTCAAAGATTAGAACAAAGTTTTTACCTTCTAATGTTTTAATTTCCTTGCCCGCTTTTTTATCTGCTTTTAATTTAGCTGCCAAGTCTAAAAAGTATTTAATTTCCTCTGGTGTATATTGAAGCATTGTTTTAAATGATTTATGTTGTAAACTTTTCATGATAACCTCTTATTTCAAACTACTTATTTAACTACTTTTCTTGTAAGAATTCGGCGGCCAACGCTGACATCATTGTGATACCTGGTTCGAGGATGCTTTCATCGATGGTGAAAGCTGCATTATGCAACGCTGGATTGCCTTCAAAGCCAGTGCCTAACCAAAGAAAAGCACCTTTGATTTTATGAAGATAGGCAGAGAAGTCTTCTGCCGTCATAGACGGGAATTCAGGATGTACCACCGCTTCTTTTCCGAAATATTTTTTTACGATGGATGTGGCATAATCGATGGCATCTGGATTATTGATAGTAGCACCATGACCACGTTTATAGTCCAAGGTGCTTTCCGTTTTAAACATCACATCGAGGGCCTGTAAGCTTTCACTTAAACGTCGCTCAATATAATCACGTTTCTCTGGTTCATAGGTACGACAAGTACCTTCAAGATACACATCACCACAGCCCACATTGTATCGATCACCACCATTAATCACTCCAATTGTACACACGAGATTTTCCATGGGATTCGTTTCGCGAGCCACCATGGATTCCACATTTACAATCCAGTTTGCGGCTGCTACAATTGCGTCTACCCCATTATGAGGTTCTGCACCATGAGTAGCTTTCCCTTTAATGTGTACGAGGAAGTGATCGGATGCAGCCATGAGATTGCCTTTTTTAAGACCTACAGTTCCCACTGGCAATTGAGGCCACACATGAAGTCCATATATCTCATCCACATCGTCGAGGATGCCGCTATCGACAATGCCTTGAGCCCCTGGAAATAAAGCTTCTTCTTCTGAAGGTTGAAATACGAGTTTCACGGTCCCATGTAATTGATCTTTAATAGATTGTAGAATCGCCGCTGCACCAAGTAAAATTGCCATGTGGCTATCATGACCACAGGCATGCATAACACCTTCATTTTGTGAAGCAAAGGGCAATCCTGTTATTTCATGTATGGGTAACGCATCCATATCGGCACGCAATGCAATAACAGGGCCTGTATGAGCACCTTCTATCTTACCGATAACAGCATAATCAGAAATATCGTTTACAAAGGGAATTCCTAGTTCACCAAGCACCTTTTGAATAAATAAAGATGTATGTTTCTCTTCACCAGATAACTCTGGATGGCTATGAATATGTCGGCGCCACTCCACAACTTGTTCTTTATATTGGGAGGCATATTTCTTAATTAAATCTTGTAATGCATTCATTAGGCTATCTCCTTTATACACGATATGTATATTTTATACATATTTTGTGTATTTTTATAATCTATACACGTATTATAATACTACCTACCATAATTAGCAAGTATTTATACAAATCTCCCGTATTTTTATTTGTTATATTGTAAATCAATTTTACTCATAGATTCTTGCTACCTTTGATTAGAGAAAAAAAAAGACACCTTCCAAAGAAGGTGTTTTTTTCTTATTTTTCAATGACGGATTCGTCGAGCTGAGTACCATCAGGTAAAAATGATTTTACAATCAGCTTATTCGGTGTTACTGTCATAGACATATAATTATTCGTTTCAGGCTGAGGTGCTACATATACATCTAATGGATGTTGCTTCCACTTAGGACGTCGTGCATCACCAGCTATTCCTGTAAGAATATATAATGGACCAGATGGGTCTCGATCAAAGTTTCGCACATGACCGCGATTGCGATATGTATGTAAATGAGCAGATAAGACTAAGTCCACATTAAATTCATCGAAGATAGGCATAAATAACACACCCTCGTCATCGAAACCAACATCTCGACTTACACCTGGTCGGTCAAAGGCATATTGGAATGGATCTCGATGCATAAGAACGACAGTCCATTTCTTCGTATTAGCTGCAAGATCTTGGCGTAACCATTGAACCTGTACATCGTATAAATCAGGATGATGCGTATCATGATTATCCTCATGATTGCTTTCATATAACATTGTATCTAATACAACGTAATGAACATCACCGAAGTCATAGGAATAATAACGACGATTAAAAATTTCATTCCCATTAGGCGGTACTGCGAAGTAATTCAAATACGCATAAGGCTCGCGCATTTTCCAATCTAATGTATACATCTCGTGATTGCCTAATGTCGTTGCTAACGGCACATTAGCACTCAACGGTCTAATGGAATTTAACCAAGTGCGCCATTGATATGCGTGCTCCCCATTATCTACGAGATCGCCCATGCTAATATACAAGGCTGTATTAGGATTGCGTTTCGCTGAATCTTTTACAATTCGTTCCCACTCAGAGTAATCACCAGACTGCGAATCTGGATAGATAAGGACATCATATTCTTTAGCGCCTGCGGTTTCCAATGAATACCAGTCACTGCGACGATCATTACTATAACCAACACGATATTCATATTTTGTATTAGGCGTCAAACCAGTTAATGTCCCCTCATGGATATAGGTAGTACTACCATCATCGGTAAAAGCTTTGTCTGTAGCTCTTATCGTTTGAGTCGTATCGGCTCCAACAAGACGATACTCTATTACCGCATCAGCTTCGCTGCTATCTGATTGCCACATAATAGTACGACTCGTGCTGTTATCTTGAGCTACAATTTGCCTAATATAACGACTTTCAGAATCGAGTAGTGGTTTTATCTCTTGGCCACTCACCACAGCCGCTGTTCTAGCTATACAACTCTGTATAGCATCCTTATGGACATATCCACCTATAGTAACACAGACCAAGGCAATAATGGCTAGCACGGATATAATTAATCTTTTTTTGCTCATATAATTCTAATTCTTTTCGTAATATTGTTTCATTTGTGTATAGCCATTAACAATAACTTCGATTTCACCCGTTCTAGGATGGAAGATAAGACCGTGAATAGGCACATCTTTAGGAATCAAAGGATTCATACGCAATTCGTCTACTGTATCCTCTACATTTTCAGCAGGATGTGTAAAGCCATCCGCCCAGCGTTCCATTTCTTTACGGACCATATGAATCGCTTCTGGTGCAATACCACGAGTCAACATTTTTTCTGTTAGATCTTTTGCCGTAGTTTTTGCCATACCACATTCGTGATGACCAATGATAAAGATTTCGTTAACGCCTAGCTCATAAATACAAACAAGTAAACTACGTACAACGCCATCAAAGGGACCTGTAATACAGTTACCTGCAGTCTTTACGATTTTCGCTTCACCGCGCCCAATATCCATGGAATCTTCTAAGAAGTTAACAAGACGTGTATCCATACATGTAACAATAGCCATCTCACGGCTAGGCATTTTACTACATTTTGTATCGGTATCTACATAACCTGTATTTTGATCTTCTATGTATTCTTTATTATGGGCTAAAATATCATCTAATAAACTCATAATACCTCCTATAATAAAAGACCTTGGCACACAACCAATGTCTCTATATCAATAATGGTCGATATACATATTATATCATATCGAGTTGTACACGCTTTAAGCCACAAAAAATAGGTCTATTCAAATACATGTATTATATATTTGAATAGACCTAAATCGCTTTTAAAATGCTAGAGTACACACATTATCTATCAGGTGTAGATAATGCTTCGATAGCTACGCTACCACCACGTACAACTTCAATACGATTGACGAACATATCTTTAAATAAGGCAATCATGTCATTATTTTTAGATACGGTCTTTACACATTGTACTAGTACAGATTTACGATTATAATCCACAACTAATAGATCAAAGGTTTGAGCAATGCGGAAAATTTCTTGTTTATCCGCTTCTTTACAGCTATTGACCTTGATAAATAGTAATTCTTTTTTCATAATCGGCATGTCCGTAAAGTCGATAACCTTAATCACCTCTACGCTACGATTTAATTGCTTAATAATTTGTTCATACGTCAAATCATCACAAGTAAGATCGATCGTCATACGAGACATAGTAGGATCTTCTGTTTCTCCTACCGTTAATGTATCTAGGTTATAGTTTTTACCAGCAAAGAGGCCGGAAATTTTAGCTAGTACACCGATCTGGTTTTCTACATACGCTGAAATACAGCGTTTTTTCATATGTACTTCCATAGCCCCTCCTATTTTTTATCCTTTAATAACATATCACTTAAAGACTTACCTGCTGGTACCATTGGCAACACATTGAGTTCTGTTGGAATGATAAACTCAAGTAATGTAGGGCCATCTTTGAAAGTATCCGCCAATTGGAACCCTTTTTCTATGTCCTCTACCTTAGTAATACGCATTGCCTTTGCGCCATAAGCATCTGCCAATTTTACAAAGTCCGGTACATATTCAAACTCATCATTATCGATCACATCACGCGTTACGAGGGCGCTTTCATCCATCATCAAATTCGTACAAGCATACCGTTTATCGTAGAATAATTGTTGCCATTGACGCACATTACCAAGGAAACCATTATTTAAGATAATCAGTGTCACAGGCAAACGATAGTGCATAGCAGTAGCAAACTCTTGGATATTCATTTGCACGCCACCATCACCACAGATGGCAAACACGCGCTTATCTGGATTTCCCATTTGCGCACCTAAGGCAGCAGGGAAACCATAACCCATGGTACCTAGGCCACCAGACGTCAACATTTGATATTGCCCTTTTATCTCAAGGAACTGAGTAGTCCACAATTGATTTTGCCCTACATCGGTTGTAACAATAGGACGTTCATAGTGATTATTAATGTAATCGATAACAGTTTGAGGTGTTAGCCCCTCTTCATCAGCTTGAGTAACAGGACGTTCTGCTTTAAGCTGTTGCAATTGTTCAGGCCAATCACCAAGATCATGAGGTTCAATATATTCCAATAATTTTTCAATAGCTAATTTAGCATCTGCTACGATTGGAATATCGACCTTAATATTTTTAGAAATAGATGCAGCATCCACATCAATATGGATAATCTTACAATCTTGTGCAAAGGTACTTAATTTACCTGTAATGCGGTCGTTAAAACGGGTACCAATAGAAATCATCACATCACAATCTGTGAGTGCCACATTTGGTGCATATCCACCGTGAATACCAACATTGCCTAAGTATAGCGGATGTCGCGTATCTACCGCACCTTTCCCCATCAAGGTCGTTACAACAGGAATTCCCGTTTTGTTTACCAACTCCATCATAAGCTCGTTAGCACCACTAATGCTTACCCCACCGCCTAATAGGAATAGAGGCCTTTTAGCTTTACTGATAATAGAACAGGCCTTTTTTACTTGACCTACGTGAACAGTGGTATTTGGTTTGTAACCGCGAATATTAACCTCAGTAGGATACTCATCAGACCCCATAGCCTTTTGAATATTTTTAGGAATATCCACAACCACAGGGCCTGGTCGACCTGTGCGAGCAATATAAAAGGCTTCTTTCAAAATACGGCCAAGCTCTTTACGATCACGAACGGTAACAGCATATTTACAGATATTGCGTACAATGCCAACAGTATCTACTTCTTGGAACGCATCATTGCCCATCAGACCCAAGTCAACTTGGCCTGTAATACAAACGAGCGGAACACTATCAGAATAAGCAGTAGCAATACCAGTCACAAGATTTGTAGCACCAGGTCCAGAGGTTACCATACAAACCCCTACTTTACCGGTACTACGAGCATATCCATCTGCCGCATGGGCCAATGCTTGCTCATGACGCGGCAAAATCACTTTTACCTTATCTTGCTTATATAATTCATCCATGATATCAATAGTAGCCGCCCCAGGATAGTTAAACAAAAACTCTACCTGCTCCTCTTGAAGGGCTTTTACCAGATACTGTGCGCCTGAAATCATAGGTATCTCCTTATTTATATAATGCATGCATATCGAATTCTCAATATTCACATCTGATATATCTAAAAAATTGAATATCTTATATAGATATGTTATACTCAGTAGTGTACCATATGTTGTGGTACATGAATATGTATAAAATCTCAAATTATAGAAATATATGTAGATTCTATTTTGAAAGGACTGAATATCATGAAAGAAATATTAGGTTTCCATTTAAACGGTTGCCCTTATTGCGCTAATGCATTCCGTGCTATCGATGAACTCGTTGCAGAAAATCCTGCATACGCAGATATTCATATCAACTGGGTTGAAGATCAAGATGCTCATGAGCTCTTCAAAACTCACCCTTATGAATACTATCCGAACTTATGGTTCGACCTCGACAAACAATACGAGGCGCAACCTGGTGAAAGCTATGTCCAAACAAAATCTTTAATCAAAACTGTATTGGACAAAGCACTCGCGTAAAACGCTATATTTACAAATAATAATGCACCCCTAACATATAATCTAATGTTAGGGGTGCATTTTAGTATACTGTAAGATTATGGCTTTTTTTGTACCATAAACTTACTGACTGCCTTATACACAATTAAAATCAATGCAATTTCTAATGGGAAACAAATGATATTTTTAATAAGACGTCCAATAAATATAGCAGATACTGCTTTGTTATAAAATATTGTGAGCCATATTGTATTTAATATCAGATGTATACATACAGTAACAATCGTCTCCGGTAAAAGTAATTGTTTAAATGTAACATTACGTCCGTGTAAAAAATACCCATACACATAGCCTACAAGAAATTCAGATATGATAAAGCCGGGAAAGAATACCCCTTGTCCAAATAAAGACATACCTATAAAACAGGCAATAGCAGCCATTATACCTGCTGCCATAGGCCCATAAAGAATACCAAATATAGCGGTTGATAAAAATCCAAAGGTAATATGTATAAATGTAGTATGAATAGCAAATATATAAGATAGTAAAACCGTCAATGCTACAAACATTCCTGTCTTTACAATCATATCAGTTTTCATAAGAAGTACGACTCCTTTTTCTATCCTTCCACTCTAAATACATATGGCGAATAACTTGAATTGGTGATATAAATAACATTCTAGGTCCACCATAGCGCATGATTTCACGTATTTTTTCACGATACGTAGGCGCATAACAATGCGTTTTACATACGCTGCAGAAGGTCTTGCTTTCCATATGAGGACATACATCTATACGATGTTCAGCATATTGCCAAACTTTTTGACACTCCTCACAGAGTTGTCCTTTAGGAGTGTGGTGCTTATTATGACAATAGATGCCAATAATCTGGTACATAGTTTTTAGTTCTAACTTACGTTTCTCATCAACTGTCATGTTTCTCTCCTATTTCACAGACCATGAAACCCAAGCCACCTTATCAACAGTCTTATTATGGATTTTTCCATCAATAGCTAGTGGCTCAATGAGATTTCTAATCTCTTCTTTCATGTCTTCCATATCTCCCCATCCATTATTATGAAGTCGCATGGTAAAATAATTAACTGCCTTTTCAAGAGACATAACCTCTGTTTCAGGAACCGTTTTATAAGTCACTTTCACATTACGCCCCATCTCATGAATTGCATCTAAACATTCTTTCATCTTGCCATCCCACGGGAAAGAATCACGGCCAAAGAAATGTTCAGATAACATATCTACCATTTCGTCGCTCCGTTCGCTGAAAGCAATCCACAAGCATTTATCATTGCTTGCATCGTGCATGGCGCGAATATTTTCTACATCAAACATAATTGGGCAGAAGATACTGTATGCCAAGTCAAAGCTTTTATCCCAACCTAGTTCTTGACGAGTTTCATCAGACCAAGGTCCGATATATAAGCTAAGATCTAAACCTTCTGACTCTGCCAATTGTTTAGCACCGCGAATCATACCATCAGATAAATCGATACCAGTCGCCTTATAGCCTTCCCGAGCTAACCCAAGTGCGTAGTCACAAACACCACAGCCTACATCAAGTGTACGACCATTCGATGAAGGTAATAAATTTTCATCCTTTAAGAAGGCTAAAAAATCAGTGACCTGTGCCTTGCGATCCTCGCGATTGTGCATTTCTACAAAGTACTCGGAACGATGGTTCCATGCGTCTTGCTCATCACGCCAAGTTTCGTTGACGGTAAGCTCCTGTATTTTATTTGTCATATTATCCCCTCTAAATAGCTGCATCCCCAAACGGATGAGCCATAGATACATATATAAGTAATTTTCACTTAGTTAAATTCACTATGTAATTTAACGCTCCCCTATATGTCCTAGTGTTCCGGCTAGGATGTTCAGATTTTCATATAGCTATCCTTATTGTACATCATTCTCAAAACAAAATGTGTTACCCAAATCACATTTATTATGTTATTTCGATATTATTGAATATATAATTTCACATCAATAAACGAATTATCCATATCTAAAACTAGCTCAGTAGCAAAAATACGTTCATACTTCATATACGGAAAAACTCCACTCAAAAAAGTGGAGTTTTTTATTTCTCATATTTTATTGCTAACAGAATTAAATTCTACCTGCTTGTATACATCTATTCTATATAACTATTTCTCTTCTTGCTTCTCTACAACTGTAGAACTATCACCAGTTTTTGATGCGTCTGGTTCAGAAGTATCCTCAGCTTTTGGTATTTCTTGATCAGTTTTCACTTCAACCGTTACATTCTCATTTTTATCAGCAGATTCACGCTCTTGTTTAATCCGCTCTTCTCGCTTAGCTTGTGCCTCTTGTTCTTTCTTTTGTAAGGTCTCACTAACTTTTTCAGTAGTCTCTTTTAATTTATCGCAACCTTTTTTAGCTAGGTCTTTAATAGCTTTAGAATCAGCACCACTGAACTCAGAAAACATATCTTCTCTATTTGGCTCAAAAAACGGCGCTTCTTTAAAGCCCAATAATGATGCAGCAAATACCATTGGAATTTGTGCCAACGTACTGTTGTATTGTTTCACTTGATAGTTATAAACTTCACTCTTATTTGAGATCAATATGTCATTTTCTCTAAGAGATTCCTGGAATTCAGCATATTGAGTATGGGCCTTCAAATCCGGAAATTGATTTACTAAAGCAGTAATATTTTCTACCGCTTTGGATGTTTCACGAGCCATCTCTACAAAGGTATTGGACAATTTTAAGGGGGTTATTTTTTCATAACCATCTAGCTCATTTACAAGGTTAATAAACTCATTTATGATAAACACCTTTTTCTCATAGAAAGCCATAATATTAGTACGAGTCTCTCTGATTTCTCCAGACAAGTTTTGCAACAAGTTATATTGTTTAATGAATAGGTAAATTAAGAATACAATTAATAAAAATAAAAGTGTTGAAAGCATAAAAACACCTCCATATCTACATCAAATAACAATGTAAATTTTGAGGACATTATATCATACCAACTATATAAGGAATGTGAACCTTCATTCATAAAGCAACATAATCCTATTAATCTCCAATCATTACTCGATATACTGGCATTCTATCTACTGTTTCTACATATTCTTATCCTTCAAAATAATCTTGTCCTTCTACTATTTATTAGCAATTTGATTATAAAAATGATTCCATACATTACTTATATTTATTATAATGGCGATAAGGAGGACTTAATAGTATGGGAAAATATATGATAATCCTAATGTTTACATTAGTAGCTATTGCTGTAGTTTTTGCTACTTATAACTTATCTATAATTAGATCGATGCCTCCTGAAGAGCGTTATAAACTTCTTTACTTTAAGGATGATCAAGTCTCTATAGGCATTGGATTAATGAAAAGAACCTATAAATTAAAAGATATTCGAGAAGTACGCTTCTCTAAGGGCAAAAAATTCCGTAGCATGGGAAGCTGGGCAGGTAGAATGAAGATTTGCAAACTAAATGGTAAAACAAGTCGTTGGATAGAATTTGATGGTACGGTCTATTACAAAAAGATGGTATATATAACAAATGAAGAAATCATTGATAAATCTACAGAGTTACTCATACAAGAATTTAGAGCTAGAGGCATTCAGTGTAATAAATATAGATAGTAAAGTTAGAACAATAAAGTACGCTAAATTATGATATACAAATATATAATTCTCTGTCCTATAGACTAATTATAGACATACAAAAAGGCTCCTCGAAATTTCGAGAAGCCTTTTATTTGGTGCGCCTAGCAGGATTCGAACCTGCG
>OGFP01000541.1_pt1 | contig 14590 bp, 11 predicted proteins | sample 1570971 | NCBI WGS metagenome assembly OGFP01 (sample SAMEA2582033, study PRJEB24529) | metagenome | biome: Human gut stool | place: China | collected 2011 | reverse complement strand
AGATACTATTGAACTTAGGCATGTACTGGGATGTATACGCAAAGATATCGCCGATAATGCGCATGGACGTAGCTGGAGGATAAATATAAGTATTACGTACCATGAACTCTTTCAAGATATCATTTTGGATTGTACCAGCCATAACCTTTTTATCTACACCTTGTTCTTCACCAGCCAAGATGTAGAACGCCATTACTGGCAATACGGCGCCATTCATGGTCATGGATACAGACATTTGATCAAGGGGGATACCGGAGAATAAAATTTCCATGTCGAGGATGGAGTCTACCGCAACACCCGCTTTACCAACGTCACCTACTACACGAGGATGATCGGAGTCATAACCACGGTGAGTAGCAAGGTCAAAGGCGATAGACAAACCCTTTTGGCCCGCTGCCAAGTTACGACGATAGAACGCATTGGATTCTTCCGCAGTGGAGAAACCAGCGTACTGACGTACTGTCCAAGGACGAGTAACGTACATTGTGGAATAAGGTCCACGCAAGAATGGAGGTACACCAGCCATATAGTCAAGGTGTGTCATTCCTTCATAATCCATCTCCGTATAGAGCGGTTTCACCTGGATCTGTTCCATCGTCGTATTGTATAACTCTTCAAAGCTTTTTCCTGTTTCTTTTTGAAGTTCAGCAAGCCATGCATCGCGAGATGTTGCTGTCTGAGATTCCAAGCCAAGAGAGGAGAAGTCTGGATTTTTAAACATGAGCTCACATCCCTTTCTTATCTTGTAACTTATTCAAGATTTCGTAACAATTTGCACGAACAGAAATGAAGTCGTCCACGCCAGCTTCACGGTACACAGGTTCTAAGTCCTTAGGAGGTGCCCCTGCTAAAATAACCGTTACATTCGGCATAGTTTCTTTCAATTCCTTAGCAAGTGGTGGTACCAATTCTGGATATGTATCATCTGTAGAACAGATAACGACAACATCAGCACCACTTTCACGAGCAGCTTTCGCAGCATCAGCCGTTGTTTCATGACCATCATTTTTGATAACTTCAAAAGCACCTACTTCGAAGAAGCCTGTGGAGAAGTCCGCCCGAGGTTTATGTTGAGGGATTGGGCCCATATTGGCCAAGAATACCTTCACATTATCTTTCGTACGTTGTTTATAATTCTCAGTGCGCATGCGAAGTGCTTCAAACTGTTCAGTCCAGCGATGAGCTGCAATGGATTCAATGGTTTCGGAAGCAATATCACCAGCATCTAAAGCCTTCCGGATTTGACGTATTGTTAATTTTTGTAATGCACCGAGTTCAATAAGACCAATCAAAGCGCCTGGCTCTGTAGTACCTGCTTCTAGGGTAGCCTGTGCTTTCACAACCGCATCTGGCTCCGCACTTGCCAAGTACTCCTCGATTTGAGCAACCCGTTTTTGACGCAATGTTTCTTGATTTTCTGGTTTTGGATCAAGCAATTCTTCAGTCATGTTCGCATACATGTTATTACCTACAGCCACATCTCTGCGGAATGCAAGGTTTTTGAAGCGTTCGTCAAGAACAGCTTTAACTTGAGCTTGTGGATAGCCTTCTTTCAAAGCTGCTACGATACCACCTTTAGCCTCAATAGTTTGGAACTCAGCCCAAATTTTTTCACATAATTCGGCTGCCAATGTTTCCACATACCAGGAACCGCCTACAGGGTCCACAGGTTGACGCAACTCGAATTCAGTTTGCAACATAACTTGGATGTTACGGGCAATACGGCGAGAGAAGTCGTCAGCTTTGCGAATTGGTTGGTCAAATGGAGACACTTCAAGGCTATTCAAACCGCCTACAACGCCGGAGAATGCCTGTGTCGTGTTACGCAACAGATTTACATACGGATCGTATACGGTCTTTGTGAAAGCCGATGTTCTGCCGTGTACATGAACAGCACGATCAGCTTCTTCTGCACCAAAGGCCTCCATAATGCGCGCCCAAAGCACGCGCAATGCACGTAGTTTAGCAATTTCCATGAAGAAGTTTGCCCCCAAGGAGAATGTAAACATCATACTTTTAGCAATAGTATGAATATCGATGTTCCGTTGTGCTAATTGACGCACATAGCAAACTGCTGTTGCCAATGCATAGGCAACCTCTTGTACATCATTAGCGCCACCATTAGCGTATACATCGCCAGATACAAGTACAGTTTTAAGCTCTGGAGCTTGTTCTTTAGCCCATACAACAGTATGTGCCATTTCATCAAAGGCTGTATCTAAAGACATATGCAATGTACCATCTTTAGCCCAAACACCAATAGGGTCTGCGCCAACGAGACCTTTCAAGTCAGAGGTCTGTTTTTTAGAGCCTTTCACCGTAGCGGCTAGCATACCGAGCAAGATAGCTGCAGAAGCACCTGTTTCAATGTATAAAGGATTTTCCTTTAAATTAAAACGTTCAATCAATTGGCTACAATCATCCATAGTAGACAGAGATGTACCGCCGATACCAACAGCTGCGCCTACTTGCACATCTTGATCATGGCGTGTTGCTTCATCAAGGCGAATATTGTGAATGGTGCCACCTTTTACAATTTCGTATAAACTTGCATGGTTAGCATCCTTAGGAAAGGATTCGTCTACATATTGGGATACGCCCCAAGAGTCTTTAATATAACCACTTGCCTTTGTGCCACGTAGGAACTCACCTGCTCCAGGATATACACCCTTTGGAATTTTTTCTCCATGCAATGCAGGCGTGTAAATTGGTTGTAACGTAATTCCCTCATAGGTTTTAGTGAACATCTTCTTATGGAAGTCGCCACCTTTTAACGCTTTTTCAACCTCGGCCTGCCATTGTTCATACGTAGGTTTCTTAAACTCATCAAAGGATACAGGTGCTAATAAATCACGTTCAGCATCCTTTGAAGTCTTTTTGTCAGACATATATGTGCCTCCTTTTCAACTCGAAACCATACCGAGAAACAGCGCACCGTACCTGCGAATTGTTAGATATATGAATCACTCGAGCTTTATCTCATTGGACCACATCAACCTCAACATGTGTCCATCGGTTTAATGTCTATAAAACTTGACGCATATACTCAACATCCACTCTAAGGGCAATAAAAAACGTGCCACCTAAAGTGACACGTAAGGTTTCTTATTGAAAGGTACACTAAAAAATACTGTAGACAGCATACCCCAATCCCCTTCCTATCGCTCGTAGGTACATAACGGTGATTATCAAATAGGCAGTTCTCCTGGCTCGGGCTCATCACCTCGCTTTCGCCTTCCCAGATTTCTCCAGTGACATGAATGAAAGCAGGCTCGTCCTTACAGTGGCGGGACCGCATCGGCTTGTACCGATTTCTCTATTAAGTCTTGCGACACCTATTCTCTATATTCGTTGTTCTAAGTCCAATATAGTGTAACAATATGCACAAAGTCAATGAACATAACATTTAATCATAAGTGCCAAAACCAAAGTTATAACTGAAAATCATATGTAATAACTAAAACGCATAAATTAAGAATTCAAGAGATCCCTATTATAAAACATCAACCGATGGCCTCCTCTAATTAGCTATAAACACAAGTAAATCTCATAGGATATAAATACTATTATTCCCTCACAGACTAGAAACAGTGATATAATAAGTGCTATCACGAGGAGGCATTATGGACCATACAAGTAAAAAAGGGTTAATCACAGCCCTTAGTTGTTATATAATTTGGGGCTTACTCCCTCTATATTGGGCATTATTAAACCATGTTTCACCGTATAATATACTGGCACAGCGCATTATCTGGTCAGGTATTTGCATGGCTATCGTTGTATTTGGCCTACATTTTAAACAATTCAAAATGGACTTTCAATTACTAAAAGAACAACGTTCACAACTATTTCTACTTTTAGTTGCGGCAGTCATCATCAGCGTAAACTGGTTCACCTACATTTGGGCCATCGCCAATAATCAAGTTATGAACACGAGCCTTGGCTATTACATCAACCCACTCTTCAATGTAGTATTAGGTGTCATCCTATTTAAAGAGGTTCTATCTATACCGAAAAAGCTGAGTGTCCTCATCGCTACCATCGGCATCGCCTTACTCACCTATCAAGTAGGATCCTTGCCGTTAGTATCGATGATCCTCGCCGTTTCCTTCGGTCTTTATGGGGCCGTAAAAAAGAAACTACTCATCTCTCCCTTTACGAGCATCGCCTTTGAGGCCTGGCTATTAACACCGCTAGCCTTACTATATACGACCATGATCGATAATACAGTGTGGTCTTATTTCGGCACAGACTGGTATACCTCCATGCTGCTCATAGCCTGCGGTCTAACTACATCTGTTCCATTGGTGCTATTCTCCTATGGTGCGCAACTATTGCCGCTCAACCTACTAGGCTTCCTGCAATATGTATCCCCTACCATTGCCTTGTTGCTAGCCATCTTTTACTTTGGTGAAAGCTTTGGCACACCACAAATGATCGCCTTCGGTTGTATCTGGATAGCCTTAGTATTATTCTCCTTATCAAGCCAAATTACAACGCGCATTAGCCTAAAAAAGTAAGATATATCGTATATCAACTAAAAAGCTGTATCAAATGACATTCTCATTTGATACAGCTTTCTTTTATATAGACTTATTAATCTAACTCATTCATATTGGTCGTATTCATATTAGAAATATAATGGTTATAGGCCTCAATCATACGATTATAGTCGTTATCTTGTTTTGATCCCATATAGGTACGAATTGCACCAATTGTAGAGTTTACAGAAGTCTTAACAGAATCATACTTAGGACTAGTAATGCCATTTGATACATCACCAATAGCTTGCAACTCTTGATTGATAGCATTTACATCTAGTTGTTTTTCACTATCAATCTTTTCTAGGACCGCAGTAAGTCGCAAATGAACCTCTTGTGCTGCAGCTGCATTTTTCTTGCCTGCATCACGCAATTGTTGTAACCGTTGTTGCAAGCGCTCCGTATTGATTTTATGCATAACATTATCAAAGTCAGCATAAACAGGAACAAATTGTTCATACAATTGAACATATTTAGGACCTAATTGTTGCTCCTTAGCATAGTTATCTGTGGTATACCCTTTAGATTTATAGTATGCATCGAGCTCTTCGGCCACCGGTGTAATTTCATTCAATTTTGAAAGCAACTTATCTAAAGGCTCCTTCATTTCATCATAAGGAATACCGGCTTGCTTAGCCTCTTCTAATTCTTTTTGTAGCTGCTTAAAGTTCGGCGCATTAAAAACAGTTAAATGCTGCCCAGCTTTTAACTCATTAAGAGTTGGCGTATTCGCATAATCAAACATTACAGCCATGCGATTGTATCGGCTTACAGCTTTCACATATTGATTAAATAACTGCACCTGATCTTGCTCAGACCGTTGCGCAATTTCCTTACGGCTCTGTTCAGTACCCTGCCATAACTCTGACATACTACAACCGCTCAACAATAATGGGGATGTCAATGTCGCCGCAAACAACACAGCCATTGCTACCCTTTTACCAAATGGTTTCATGATGAATCCTCTCCTTTCATCAATACACAACCTAATTTATACATATTAATTATATACTAATATGATTTTTATGAATAGAATTAATATATAAAAATCATATTTGATAACTAAAATGAATACGTAGTGCTAGGTGCCGTTGAAGCTTGGCTCTTAACCCCGCTAGCCTTGCTATACACAACTGTCTTCGATACTACCTCTTGGTCTTATTTTTGAAGAAAGCTTTGATATACCAAACATCATCGCCTTCTCCTGTATTTGGATAGCACTTGCCATATACACCATGTCCAATCAACCAAAGCAAACGAAATAATTAGCTATACAAAAAGCTGTATCAAATGACATTACCATTTGATACAGCTTTTTTACACACTAATATTACACTTATTTAATTTACCTCTTAGCCCTATTTATTCAATTCATGCTATTCATTATACAAAACTATATTGTCAAGTGACTAATAGGAACATAAGTGACCAATAGTCACCACTATAATGATACAAACGATGCTAAACTACAAATGAATAAACTATACGCCTATCCATTGTTTAGCACGTATATACGTGTTATAGTAAAAGGAGAACCTATGAAGGATAAAGATTTGCTTAAACTACTTCTACAAAATGGTTAGAAGGATGTACGGCAACGCAGTAGTCATCATCGTTTGAAAAAAGATGATCAAGTGGAAGTCATTGCCGTACACGGAAAAGATGTTCCTACAGGTTTATTACATGCTATTCTAAAACGAACAGGACTAAAATAAGGAGGCCCTATGAAGTTTATATACCCTGCTATAATCCATGACGATGCCGATGGTTTCTGGGCTGAATTTCCCGATCTCGAATACACTAGTAGCACCGGCTCAACACTAACAGAATTAATAACCAATGCACAAGAGGCTATGGAACTCTATATATTAGGTGCTTTAGAAGATGGACAAACTCTACCTACCCCCACATCTATTCGCAACTTACCATGTACGGACACAACATATCCTACATTAGTTCAAACAGATATTGATTTAGCTAAAAATAGTAAATCTGTAAAGAAAACCTTAACGATTCCTGCCTGGCTAAACGATAGAGCATTAGCTAAAGGGATTAACTTTTCTCAAATTCTACAAGAAGCATTAGTAGAGAAAACAATGTAATTTACATCATCAATTGCTCAGCAAAAATAGAGCTACTGTCCATAAAATAACTGGTAAAGTGAGGTACACATGATGCAAAGCATCCACAGAATCGTTACGAAATAGAGCAATAATTTTAGTACATATAACACATCAAACCATACGCTATGACAATCCTCTAATGTTGCCATATATACGGAGAGATGCTTCACAAAAAATGGAACTTTCACATCCATATCTATAATCCGACCAATGTTTTAAATCGCCTATTATTGTGAAAGCGTTCAAAATGGTCTTGTTCGGCTGCAACGGATTTTACAGAGGAATCTATTTTAATTGCTTTTTCAAGCCAATCAAGGGCCTTAGTATCGTCTCCTTGGTCTGCATAAATGGTAGCAATACCATACACAGACCAGGTGTTACTAGGGTCCTTTTCTAATACCTTTTCAAACCATTGTTTAGAATCATCTAACTGACCTTGTAGCTTATAGACCATGGCCATATTATAGTAATTAGCCACGTTATTAGGATCTAAATCATACGCCTTTTTAGTATCAGACAAGCCTTTAGTCGTATCACCGTTTAATGCTGTTGCAAAGCCGCGTACAGAATAGGCTTCTGCATTATTAGCGTTGTCCTTAATGGATACGGTAGCTTCCTCTATGGCTTTCGTATACTCACCAGCGGATAAGGCTTGCTTTGCTGCCATTAGATGATCATCTTGCTTAGCAGGTTTACTATTTTCCTCAGTAGATGTAGCAGAACCAGTTGCAGTGGCGGAACTAGTTGCATTTGATTCTGTTTTATTGCCATTCCCATTGTTACTATTCGTATTTTGGTTCCATCCACATCCAGTAAGAGCAATCATTACAAAAAAGAAAAGTATAATTTTCTTCATTCAGAATTCTCCATTCTTAAATCCTATGCAAGTCTCCATATTTAAATCATATGCAAGACTCGATATGTAATCATATACAAGACTCCATAGCATGATGATATAATATAAAATACCTCCCGAAAGGAGGTGGTATATTGCAGGAGCTGTTTTATGCACTCTGGGGCACCTTGCTTGCCCCTATTATTGTTGCCTTAGTTGTAACTACCTACAGCTACTGGCTTAACAATAAAAACAAAAAATAAGCAAGAAAAAGGACGAGCTGCCACTCGTCCTTTTTTTTGGTTATATTGCAGGTAATTTCATACACTCTACTACCTACGTTTAGTATACCACATTTTTTAGAAAAATAAAGAATTAGCAATAAATCTCATAAAATCCCTAAAAAACTATTACTAGTTTTAACATAATTTGCGAGCAATATTAAAGCAGCATTAATATAAACTACCAGTTACTTTAACATAAACTACTAGCAACGTTAACGTAAATAGCAATAGATATACAAGACTTATTTCTTAGCCTTAGAACAACGATCTAATAAAAATGCAACGCCAACGAATGGGATGCCACCGCTTTCACCAAGACCGATTTCACAAGTAGAGCTGGAGCTTACGCCTAGTGTTGCACCGTATTCAGCGATTTCAGCAGCAAGGTCTTTGGTAGCACATTTGTTAAGTTCTGGTGTAAAGAACCCTTTTTGACCTGCAAAGCCATCGCATGCAAAGGATTTAATGTTGAATACATGGTCTGTACATAGACGAGCCAAATCTTCAATATATTGAGATTTATTCAAGGATTTAATCTTACATTGTTTGTGTACGATAACCCGTTCATCGCATTTTTCAATATCGAGATGAGGCACAACGTATTTACACAAGAATTCAGAAATATCGTTGATTTCTAAGTCTGGCATGTGTTTGAAAGCATGGTTGAAACATGCACTATGATCAATCACGATTGGATATTTACCGTTTTGAGATGCTTGCATCAATGCATCGTGTAAGTCCTTAACAGCGCGCTCATGAACGTCATCATAGTTTTCAAAACTCAAGCCACAGCAGAGGTTTTCGATATGTTGAGGGTAGATAATATCGATATGGGCCTTGTTGCAAAGGCTTTCCACTACTTGTTGCAAGCTGCGTTCATCGTCGTAACCTTGATTAGGTTTGAAGGCGCGGTTCGCACAAGTACTAAAGTATACAACCTTTTCAAAATTAGTCGGTTTAATACGGCTTCTCAATCTGTAACGATTGGCCTTAGGTGTAGTCTTAGGAATGTACGGAGTAATACCTGTTACACCATGTAAGCCTTCTGTAATCTTGGAAATCGCTTTTTGTGTAACGATAGAACCTGCAATACCTTCGAGACTTACGCCGGCACGAGCCATTTGAAGTGTAGTAGGGAAATTATCGTAAATCTTCTTAGCTAATTCCGGTGCTGGAGGATCGATGCGGCGCATGGATAATGCAATTTGAGCAGTATCGATGCTGAGCGGGCAAAGGCCTTTACACATGGAGCACGCAGCACAGGTATCTACACCAAAATATTCATAGCCTTTTTTAAGTTCCGCAGCCAATGTGAAATTGCCTTCGTTTTCAAGGCGTTTTGTTTCACGCAACAATGCAATACGTTGACGAGGAGTCAATGTTAAATTGCGGCTTGGACAATGTTTTTCACAGAAACCACATTCCATACAGATTGTAAAAGCATCATCGATAACGCATTGAGCTTTAAGATTTTTCTTATACACATCTGGATCATCTGTGATGATAACATCAGGATTCAAGATACGTTCAGGGTCAAAGATAGCTTTAATACGACGGTTGATTTCGTACGCTTTGCGACCCCATTCCATTTCAATAAACGGTGCCACCATGCGACCTGTACCATGTTCAGCTTTTAAAGAACCACCGAAACCAGAGACGCGTTCAGACATTTCTTTTACCAAGTCACCGAAGTTCTTAGTATCTTTAGGATCGCTGAAGTCAGGAGTGATGTTAAAGTGAACGTTACCGGACAAGGCATGACCGAAGATTACGCCACCGTCTACGAAATCGTATTTGTGGAATAATTCAGTAAGCATTTCGATGCCCTTAGTGAAGTCTTCGATTTGGAAGCATACGTCTTCTGTAATAACAGTGGTGCCTTTTCTACGTTGACCACCAACGATTGGCAAGATGCCTTTACGGATAGCCCACCAAGAATCGTATTCTACAGGGTCTTGAGAGTAAAGACTTGGGAGGGCTGTTGGGATATCTTTCAACTTGTCTTTAATGAAAGCCAAGTTTTGATCAACCGTTTCTTTCGTGTAGCTTTCAGTTTGGAACAAGATGGCACTTGTGCCTTCAGGCACTTCACGAACGAAGTCAGGCACATTATCTAAGGCTTGAACAGCGCGCAAGGACTGATAGTCCATCATTTCCGCAGCAATAACCTTTTCACGGCCCATATTAGCCAAAGCTACAACCGCTAGGGATGCATCATTCAATGTACTAAAGAACATGAGTCCACAGCCTTTATGAGGCACGTCTTCAACCGTGTTATATACAACTTCGGACACGAAGCCCAATGTACCTTCAGAGCCAATGAACAAGTGATTAATGATATCGATAATATCTTCAAAATCAACAAGGGAGTTCAAGCCGTAACCTGTGGTATTTTTGATTTTGTACTTATGGTGAATCAAGTGTGTCAATTCTTCATCGGCCAAAATATCCTTACGCAATTGTAAGATATCCTCTACCATTTGAGGTTTTTCTTTAAGGAATTGATCAATACTCTTTTGGTCAGACGTATCAAGGATGGAGCCATCTAATAACACAACGCGAATAGACCGAATTGTTTTATAAGAGTTTTGCGCCGTACCACAGCACATACCAGAGGAGTTATTATTCAAGATACCACCTACTAATGCTGTGGCAAGCGTTGCAGGATCTGGACCAATTTTACGATTGTACGGTTTCAATAAATCATTCGCATCGGAACCGATAACACCGCATTCACATTTTAAGGCTTTCCCATCATCGATAACTTCCATTTTCTTGAAGCCATCATTACATACGATGAGCACATCTTCACTGGAGCATTGACCAGACAAGGAGGAGCCGGCCGCACGGAATGTAAATGGTGTCCCACATTGTTGACACAAACGAATAAGCCGTCTTACTTCTCGTTCATCTTCAGCTTTAACAACTACCTTTGGTAAATAGCTATAGCAAGACGCATCAACGCCATATGCATAACGACGTAAATGATCGGTGTATACGCGACCTTTACAAATCTCATTTGCCTCCTTGGCAAAACGTTCATAATCTCTAATAAGTGTACTCACTTCTATTTCCTCCTATCCTTTCTTAAGGAATCTATTACTTTTAGTATACGCCGTTCTCATTCTCCTCACTATAATTATGCATAATTTATATCTCTTCTAATAAAAATCGATATGCATTACCTTTTTATTCCCTCAGTTGAAAGTACATCTCATTAGCATTATCATGTACCCATTTTTCCTCATATACAATCAAGAATCCTTATTTATTAAGCATGTATAGATATAGTCAGTAATTATATGCTAAAACCTCTCTAAACAACGATTCGTACTACCTATAATTCTATAGTAAATACATTACCAACATTATGCATAAAAATAGTATGATTTATATATTTTAAATTTTTCATTCTCATTTATAGTTCTCTATGACTTTTAGTTATACCCTTTTATAAAATGCTGAAAATACAGAAAGCTCTCTAATGATAAACGCTTACGAATCACCATTAGAGAGCTTTACTAAATTATGCTTATTAAAGATAGATTAATTATAAAACCATATTATCCCAAAATACCAGATTTAAGAATGAGGCGTACCGCCAATGCAAAGACAGCTATGCTCATGAGGGCGAGGATAGCTTTTGCTTTGAGACGTTTTGCAATACGAGCACCTACTTGAGCACCAAAGATAGCGCCAATACTAGTAGGGATAGCAATACTAAAAATGATGTGGCTTTCAATTAAATGTGTAATAACCCCCACCGTTGTTGATACGGCGAGAATAGATTGACTTGTAGCCGTTGCCATATGGGTAGGAAAGCCCATGAGATAAATCAAAGCCGGCACATGGATGAGGCCACCACCGATACCAAAGATACTCGAAATAAAGCCAACAAAAAAGCTAATACTAATACCGATAGATTTACTATAGCTCAACTGCTCAAGAGTAAGGCTTTCTTCCTTTCTTTCCCCTTTTCTAAAATTTTTAAAACCAATCAATACGGATGCACACAGCATAAAGCATCCAAAGGCAAACATAAAGCCTTTACCAGAGAACCATCCAGACATTTGGGCACCTAAAATAGCCCCTGGAAAGGTAGCAAAACTAAAGATGATAGCAGCGTTGATGTATACCTTTTTTTGCTTAAGATAAGCTATAGATCCAGAAATGGCGTTACACATAACAGAAAAAAGCGATGTTCCTACGACCATAGATGGAGACCACTCTGGGAACCAGTACATAAAAAGAGGCACAAAGACAAGTCCTCCACCGGCACCGATGATGGTACCAATCATAGCTGCTAAAAAGCCAACTACGGTAAAGAATATATAAAATATCACTATATTATCAAGCACATTAAGACCTCCCATGCCGTTTGAATTATTGTTTCTCCATATATACAAAGGATAATCCCGTGTCATCCTGTATTTCTCTAACGGCTTTATACCCCATTTTTGTATATAACTTTATATTGATCCAGCTTTTCGTACATGTATATAATACACGCCGGTCTTGGCTGCATTGTTCATCTACAAAGGCTAATAATTTTCGAGCCAACCCTTGTTGCCGATAGTCTGGATGCACCATCAAGCGACCGACCTCTACTACGCCAGCATCATATTGATAACGAATGCCTCCGATTATCTTCCCCGCATCATCTACCATTTTATAGGTATGCCACTGGTTGAAAGTACCTCTATAATCCTCTTCCGACTCCATCAATGCAGGGATCAGTCGACAGCCAATCATTTCCGCTTCACTTTCAAAAGTAAGCAATTGTAATCGATATAATTCTAATATATCTGACTCGGTAGCTTTTACAATCTTCATCTACTAACACTCCTAGTTAGATTGGAAATACGTCTTCGCCGCTTTCAACCGGCCTCGTTCACAAGAGACTTGTAGTTCGTCACCAGGTTCTAGCTTTACATCGCCTAATGGCACAATGTAGGTACCATTACGGCGAATGCTAACAATCAACGTGCCATCTGGTAAGGCCAAGTCTTGTAGCTGTACATCCGTATAGTTTGCCACCACAGGCACCTTCGTTTGAAAGAAGGTTTGCACCGATTCTAGATTGCTTTGACCACTCATGGCTTGCAACAAGGAATCGTAAATCGGCGGTTCTTTTAAAAGATCCGCCACAAGATAGGCCACGAGCGTAACGGTACCGATAGCATAAATATTAGAGAAACTATTTGTCATTTCAAGGACGAGCAAAATCGCCAAGATGGGAGTACGCATAGCTGCAGCCAACATTCCTCCCATGGCACAGATAACGAACTGTGGTACAAAATCAGGAGAAATAAGTCCTAAGCTTGAAAGTAAGCTTTCACAAAAAGCACCTGTTGCAGCACCAATCACGAGCATGGGCAAAAATATGCCCCCTTGAGCACCACTGCCATAGCAGAAGGTGGTAAGTAAAATCTTGCCTAATACGATGCCACCTAAGAGCAATACGCCATGAGATTGAAAGGCAAGCTGACCCACAAGGTCATTGCCCCCACCCAAGAGGAGCTGCGAATCAAAGCCAATAGCTGCCACCGCCACAAAGGTAAGGGCTAATTTCAAGAATCGAGAACATTTGAGCCAGTCAAAGAACCTCTTGAAAGCAAAAATCATACGGCAAAATAACACGCCACATAGCCCCATGATAACACCAACCATGAGCAGTATCGGGAAATATTCAAGAGGAACTCCTGAGGTCACCGTAAAGCCCAGCGCTGGTGTAAGTCCAAAGATACTAACTGTAATATAGTTAGAAATCAAAGTTGCCACGAAGGTTGGTACAACGAGATACGGATAAAAGCTTTTATGTACCTCTTCAAAGACGAACATCGCCCCCGATACGGGCGCACTAAAGGCAGCTGTTAAGCCTGCCCCAGCACCTGCGGATGTCAAAATACGCTGTTCTCGTAGCCCCGAATTCATCCAGTAAGACACAATCTTCCCAGCAGATCCGCCAATCTGTACGGCTGGCCCTTCACGACCTACGGAAAATCCTGCAAAGCCGGTCAGTACGCCACCAATCATTTTAGATACTAGTGTCCGATAGGGCTTCATATCAAAGAGTCCAAGCATTTCCCCTTCAATTTGCGGGATACCAGAACCACCAGACAATGGGGCCCATGCGAGCAATCGATCTACAATAAACGCAAAAATGACCATTACCACAAGCCAACCCATGGCCCATTCCATAGTAATATCATCCATCAAATGCCACCTGATATGCTCTGATTCAAGTATCAAATAGCGATATGATGCCCCAAAAAAACCTGCAATCACCCCAACAAGAGCACCCTTTGCAATGAGCTCCGTTAAGAGCACTCGATTCATGGACATATCTGCCAAGGTAGAACTACGCTTATTAAATTTCCATAATTTCATAACATCCTCCTTAGCAATGACCAAAACCAACCATTCCTCTGCCGACATAGGTCTACACGAACTATGCATTCATATCCTTAGTATACTTATGTAAACCACCATTTTCAAGAAAGGATTACGTATAAAAATAGCTTTCTCACGGAACACGAGATCAAAGGTCCGAATCACAAAACAATAGATAGCGCTTTAAACACAAAGCTAGCCACCTCTAAAAAGAGATGGCTAGTTTTGTTAAGCAAGTGTGTAAATGTATTTTCTTTACACATTCGGAGGCATTTGAAATATGTAAAGACGCTAATTAGAATATGGATTCATAGATGCCGATTATTTCTTCTAAAGAGGCATCCCGTGGGTTACCAGGAGTACATGCATCGTTGAAAGCAGATTCAGCGAGGAATGGAATGTCTTCCCGTTTTA
>OGFP01000533.1_pt1 | contig 14676 bp, 9 predicted proteins | sample 1570971 | NCBI WGS metagenome assembly OGFP01 (sample SAMEA2582033, study PRJEB24529) | metagenome | biome: Human gut stool | place: China | collected 2011 | reverse complement strand
CGAATGCTTGCTCTAAGTCAGCTAAAATATCTTGAATATTTTCAATACCGCAAGAGAGACGAATAAGCCCTGCAGAAATTCCGGCTTTTTCTAATTCAGCTTCACTTAATTGGCGATGCGTTGAAGTCGCTGGATGTAACGCACAAGTACGAATATCGGCTACGTGTACTTCACGTGAGGTCATTTGCAATGCGTTTAACCATTTTGCCGCGGTTTCTTTGCCACCTTTAATCTCAAAGGAAATGACACCACACAAACCGTTAGGTAAATATTTTTGTTTGAGAGCGTAATCTGGTGAGCTCAATAAGCCTGGGTAATTCACTTTAGCGACTTGTGGATGTTTTTCTAAAAACTCTGCTACGGCCTGTGCATTTTCATAATGACGTTGCATGCGAAGAGCAAGGGTTTCCATACCGACATTCAATAAGAAACTATTTTGTGGGGCAGGAGTAGCACCTAAATCACGCATTAATTGCACACGTGCTTTGACAATATAAGCCGCAGGACAAAAGGTTTCTGTATAAACTAAACCATGATAAGTTTGGTCTGGTGTGCTTAATTGCGGATATTTGCCGTTATTCCAATTAAAGTTACCACCATCAGTAATGGATCCACCTAAGGCAATAGCATGACCATCTAAATATTTAGATGTGCTGTGAATGACCACATTTGCGCCAAATTCGATTGGGCGACAAAAATAGGGGGTGGCAAAAGTGTTATCAATTAATAATGGCGCCTCTGCTGCTTTCGCTAAGGCAGCAAATTTTTCAATATCTAATACTCGTAAAGCAGGGTTAGCAATAGTTTCAGCAAAGACCGCTTTTGTATTTGGACGAATTACTTTTTTGAGTTCTTCAAGCGGTAAATCTTGATCTACAAAAGTCACTTCAATACCCATTTTTTTGAATGTGTGGGCAAATAAATTGTAGGAACCACCATACACATAAGAAGAGGAAATGAAGTGATCGCCTGCTTCTAAAATATTCAACATCGCATAGAAAACCGCAGATTGACCAGAAGCAGTACACATTGTTGCCACGCCACCTTCAAGTGCCGTGATTTTTTCTTCAGCCGCATTTGTTGTTGGGTTTGCTAAGCGAGTATAAAAATAGCCAGCAGCTTGTAAATCAAATAGCTTGCCAATTTCTTCTGCGGAATCGTAGGTATAAGTCGTGCTTTGTACGATAGGTTGAACACGTGGCTCACCGTTTTTAGGGCTATAGCCAGCATGGAGGCATTTCGTTTCGAATTTCATTGTTTTTTCCTTTGTTGTGTTTGTTTTGGGGATAAAGTGCGGTCGTTTTTTATAAAATTTTACGCACTTTGAGCTTAGCAATGTGGTACAATAGCGATATAAATTTCTACCAAACCATCAGAGTGGTATTTTTCAAAATCCACCGAATAAGCCCGCTTAAGTAAACCTTGTTGTTCTTTTTTCCAGATTAGTTGCCATGTTTGATAAATTTCATCTACTTTGCAACGAAAAACTTCGTAGAAACTCAAATCTTCAATTTCAGTCACCGGAATATCTGTCTCTAATACTACTTCACTTGCAATCGCAAAATCATAGTCTGCTAGGTGATTCGTAGCATAATTAAAATAGATGCCATAACAACAGTGACCTTGTGGTAGTTTATCAAGATTGTTTTGCCAAAGGGTTGAGATTATCTCATTTGCTATGTTGTTATTTAAGCGTTGTTGTACGATTGGGTAGAGTTTTAACGCCATTTATCCTCCTGGTTTATTTTTCCTGACGTCACTTTTTTAAATAAAGTCAGGAAAAATTGTGGTTGATGAATACACCAAAAGGGCGTATTGCTACGCCCTTCGATTTTGGTTCAAGTGAAATTATTTGTTATCTTTCACTTCTTCAAACTCTGCATCAACAACATCATCATTTGGTTTGCTGTTGCTTTGAGCTTGTTGTGCATCAGCTTGCTGTTGAGCCACTTGAACAAGTTTTTGAGCAACTTCTGCAAGCGCTTGAAGTTTAGCTTCGATAGCCGCTTTATCTTCCCCTTTCGCAGCTGTTTCTAAATCGCTTAATGCACTTTCAATTGCTGCACGATCTTCAGCTGGAACTTTGTCACCTGCTTCTTCTAATTGTTTACGTGTGCTGTGTACAAGATGATCTGCTTGGTTGCGAGCTTGTACTAATTCTTCAAATTTACGGTCTGCTTCAGCGTTTGCTTCTGCATCACGAACCATTTTTTGAATTTCTTCATCACTTAAACCTGAAGAGGCTTTGATGGTGATTTGTTGTTCTTTACCTGTACCTTTATCTTTCGCAGAAACGTGGATAATACCGTCAGCGTCGATATCGAAGGTTACTTCAATTTGTGGCATACCGCGTGGAGCTGGGTTGATGCCTTCAAGGTTGAATTGGCCTAAAGATTTATTCGCTGATGCTTGTTTACGTTCACCTTGTAATACGTGAATGGTTACTGCACTTTGGTTATCTTCTGCTGTTGAGAATACTTGCGATTTTTTAGTTGGAATCGTCGTGTTTTTCTCAATTAAGGTAGTCATCACACCACCCATGGTTTCGATACCTAAAGATAACGGTGTTACGTCTAACAATAATACATCAGTTACATCACCTGCTAATACACCACCTTGAACTGCAGCACCGATAGCAACAGCTTCATCCGGGTTCACATCTTTACGAGGTGCTTTACCGAAGAATTCTTCTACTTTTTGTTGTACTAATGGCATACGGGTTTGACCGCCCACTAGGATAACATCATCAATTTGTGATGCACTTAAGCCAGCATCGTTTAATGCAACTTTTACAGGTTCAAGTGATTTAGCCACTAAATCTTCTACTAAAGATTCTAATTTAGCACGAGTTAATTTAATGTTTAAGTGTTTAGGACCTGTTGCATCTGCAGTGATGTAAGGTAAGTTCACATCAGTTTGTTGTGCAGAAGAAAGTTCAATTTTCGCTTTTTCACCTGCTTCTTTTAAACGTTGCATTGCAAGTGGATCGTTACGTAAATCCACGCCTTGTTCTTTTTTGAACTCATCTACTAAGTAGTTGATTACACGGTTATCGAAGTCTTCACCACCTAAGTGAGTATCACCGTTGGTTGCCAATACTTCAAAGGTTTTTTCGCCACCTACTTCATCAATTTCGATGATAGATAAGTCGAATGTACCACCACCTAAGTCATATACGGCGATAGTTTTGTTGCCTTGACCTTTATCTAAACCGTAAGCTAATGCTGCAGCTGTAGGTTCGTTGATAATACGTTTAACTTCTAAGCCTGCGATACGACCCGCATCTTTTGTAGCTTGACGTTGCGCATCGTTAAAGTATGCTGGAACGGTAATTACTGCTTCAGTCACTGGCTCACCCAAGAAATCTTCTGCAGTTTTCTTCATTTTTTTCAATACTTCTGCAGAAATTTGTGGAGGCGCAAGTTTGTCACCTTTTACATTTACCCATGCATCACCGTTGTCTGCTTTGGTGATTTCAAATGGCATAATGTCGATATCACGTTTTACTTCAGCATCGTCAAAACGACGACCGATTAAACGTTTAATCGCGAATAATGTATTTTTCGGGTTGGTCACTGCTTGGCGTTTTGCCGGTTGACCCACTAAAATTTCATTATCATTTGTATAAGCAATAATTGACGGAGTAGTGCGATCACCTTCTGCGTTTTCAATTACGCGTGGTTTATCACCATCCATTACTGCCACACAAGAGTTTGTTGTACCTAAGTCAATACCAATAATTTTTCCCATGTTGTTACTCCTAATTAAATTTTAAATTCGTTGTAAATTGTTACGATGAATAAGATGTGGATACTTTTTCGCATTTCAAGAGGCAAGATTTAAATTTTTTCTTCCTTTTAAAGTGCGGTCATTTCCGTTCTTGTTTTACAAAATAAGTCCAGCTGAACAAAGTTCAAGGGGGAAATATAAAATTATTTTGAAAAAATAAGAAAAAAATTGTGATTTGTGGTAAATTGCCGACAATTTTAATCATCTATTAATTTAACAAAGGAATCTAAATGAAAAAATCAGTTGTAGCATTAGGCGTAATTGTAGCTCTCGGTGCAGTAAGTGTCGGTGGTGCGTGGTTTACCGGGGAAAAAGCACAAACTGAATATTTACGTCAAATTGAATTAGCAAACCAAAAATTCCAAAGTTTAGGTTTGTCAGATTCAGTGAATCTTGTTTATAAAAATAAGCAATTTGATCGTAGTTTCTTTACCTCTCAAGTAGAAGATGAAGTAGTTATTTCTTTACCAAAAGAAGGACAAGTATTTACTATTCCGTTTTCAACTAAACTTTATCATGGTCCATTTCCGCTTAATCAGTTAGAAAAATTCAACTTTGTGCCAACGATGTTTTCAGCACAAGGTGTGATTGGTAAAAATGAAACAACCCAACCTTTATTTGATTTACTTAAATCAGATAAGCCTATTCAATATCAGGCATCTACTAGCTATAGCTTAGCAACGAAAGGTAAAGTTGAACTAGCTGCAGGGGAAGTGACAGATCCAAATTCTCCACAAAATAAAATAGCGTGGTCAAATATCAATATTGGTTTTGATGTTGATAAAGATCGTGCGGGTAAATATGACATGACCTTAGACGAGGTGATTGCTGATTTAGGACCTAATAGTGCAGATGGAGAAGATAGCCAGGATGCTACTGCAGTTAAATCAGTAAAAACAAAGATGAAGGGCATGAAGTTGGACGCTTCATTCAATCCTACAAAATGGGCTTATATTTATACGGGGAAAGGTTCTTATACTACTGAAAGCTTCGAAATGACGAGCACGGATTATGCTGGAAAAACGACCTCTCTTATTGAAAAAGGCTTAAAAGCCACATCTGATATTTCACTTAATGGTGATTTTGTAAACTTAAAAAGTGAAAGTGCAGTAGATTCATTCGTGTTAGATGGAAAAGAGTTAGGGAAATTAACTAACAATAGCGAGTTAAATCATATTGAAGCAAACGCAGTAAATGCTTTGATTGAAGCTGTTTTCACTGTCTTCAAGTCAGTCAGAGATGATAAAAATGTGAATAATGAAATGGTATCTGAAATCTTAAGTTCATGGGTTGAAAATCATGGTATGGCTATTTTTAATAATCAACCTCAAATTAAACTCAATCCTGTGTCAATTTCAGATGATCAAGGCAAAGTGTCATTAGATTTAAATGTGGCGCTAGCGAAAGATCCGAAATTTGATTTAATGGCGGGGAGTTTATATAAACAGTTTACAGATTTTGCAGTGAATATTCATGTAGATAAAGCAACTGCAGAAAAACTTATGACACAATTAGATCCAGAAGCAGATAAAGCGTTGATTAAAGCACAAATTGAAGAGCAAGCTAAGCAAGCGGCAGCACAAAATATTGTGGTGAATAATGATAAAAATGTGACGCTTAACTTAGTGCTTGAAAAAGGCGAGCTCAAACTTAATGGTCAAGTGATTCCAGAAGAGCAGGTTCAAGGCGTGTTATTTATGCTAATAATGGGCGCAGCAATACAGACTAAGTAATAACGGCTAAACAATCAAAAGGAGATAAAGTAATTTATCTCCTTTTTTATTAGGTTGAGCTTATTTAACCTTTAATCCAATCGAGCTTTTAAATACCCGTCATAATCAGGGATATCAATATTGATTTCTTGCTCAAATAAGCTTGATGTTAAAAGAAAATCAGCGGTGCTTTGATTGATTGCCACTGGAATATTCCAAACGGTTGCAATACGCATTAAGGCTTTTACATCGGGATCATGTGGTGCGGCATTCATTGGGTCCCAAAAGAAAATCATCATATCAATTTTTTTCTCAGCAATTAGTCCACCGAGTTGTTGATCGCCTCCCATCGGGCCACTTAATAGCGAGGCTATTTTGAGTCCAGTTTCTCTTTCCAATAGATGGCCAGTTGTACCTGTTGCATAAAGTTGATGAGGAGCGAGTGCATCTTTGTGTTTCTTTACCCAATTGAGCAGGTTTTGTTTGCAGCTATCATGTGCAACGAGCGCTATTCGTTTATGAGAAAAGATTGGGCGAGTTGTCGTGTTCATATTTTGTCCTCTAAAAAGCTCAAAAGCATACGAACACTTTAGATCAAAGCGGGTAGGGAATGCAATATATAAAGTATGCTTTAACTTAAACCTAAAAATCCTTTAAAAATGACCGCACTTTTAATGAAGAGTATTGCAATAACATGAAGAAATGCGTGAGAACAGTGAAAATCTACTATCTTTCTTGCAAAAAATCTTCTAAAATTTACAAGATTTGTTAAATGTTTGTAACATTGATTAACAAGCTTGATTTTCGTGTTTGGTCATGACCAAACTTTATTTTCACTCAGTAAAATAAGGAAAGACTATGTCAGATACCTTAGTAAACGATATTGACCCAATTGAAACACAGGATTGGTTGTCAGCTGTTGATTCATTAATTCGTGCAGAGGGTGCAGAGCGTGCACATTACATCATCAATCAGGTGATTGATCAGGCACGTAATGGTGGCGTGAACATTGCAAAAGGTGGCGTAACAACCCCTTATGTTAATACCATCCCACTTTCTGAACAGCCAGCATACCCAGGTGATAAAGCTATTGAGCGTCGTATTCGTAGTGCTGTACGTTGGAATGCGATCATGGCGGTATTACGTGGCCAGAAAAAAGATCTTGAATTAGGTGGTCACATTTCAACTTATCAATCTGCAGCAAGCATGTATGAAGTTTGTTTTAACCACTTCTTCAAAGCAGCGACGGATAAAAACGGCGGTGACTTAGTCTTCTTCCAAGGCCACGCAGCACCTGGTATATATGCTCGTGCATTTGTTGAAGGCCGTATTACTGAAGATCAAATGAATAATTTCCGTCAGGAATGTGAGCCAGGTAAAGGCCTTTCTTCTTACCCACACCCGAAATTAATGCCTGAATTCTGGCAATTCTCTACGGTATCCATGGGGTTAGGTCCTGTAAATGCAATCCGTACTGCTCGTTTCTTAAAATACTTAGATAACCGTGGTTTAAAAGACACCAAAGATCAAAAAGTGTATGCTTTCCTTGGTGACGGTGAGATGGATGAAATCGAAGCAAAAGGTGATTTAACATTCGCAGCACGTGAAGGCTTAGATAACTTAATCTTCGTTGTAAGCTGTAACTTGCAACGTTTAGATGGTCCTGTAACGGGTAACGGCAAAATCGTTCAAGAATTAGAAGGTTTATTTGCTGGTGCAGGTTGGGAAGTGATCAAAGTCATGTGGGGTAGTGGCTGGGATAAATTATTTGCAAAAGATACTACCGGCAAATTAACCCAATTAATGATGGAAGTAGTTGACGGTGACTATTTAACCTTCAAATCTAAGAATGGTGCATACGTTCGTGAACACTTCTTCGGTCGTTACCCAGAAACCGCTGCATTAGTAGCAGACATGACAGATGATGAAATCTGGGCATTAAGACGTGGTGGTCACGATTCAGAAAAACTTTATGCCGCATTCCATAAAGCGCAAACTGCAGGTAAACCTGTTGTGATATTAGCGCACATGGTTAAAGGTTATAAAATTCCTGAAGCAGAAAGTAAAAACACTGCGCACCAATCTAAAAAAATGTCACTCGAAAGCTTAAAATCTTTCCGTGATCATTTCCAATTAGATATTAAAGATGAAGATATTCCTAACTATCCATACATCACTTTCCCAGAAGGTTCGGAAGAGTACAATTATCTTCACGGCAGACGTAAAGCGTTAAACGGTTATTTACCAAAACGTTTACCAAAATTCACCACTGAATTTAAAGTGCCGGCGTTAGAAGAATTTGCCCCATTATTGGAGGCTCAAGCTCGTCCAATTTCAACTACAATGGCATTTGTACGTTTTTTAAATACCTTATTGAAAGATAAAAATATTGGTAAACAAATTGTGCCAATTGTTGCTGACGAAGCGCGTACTTTTGGTATGGAAGGTTTATTCCGTCAAATCGGTATTTATAACCCACATGGTCAAAACTATGTACCTTCTGACCGTGATTTAGTGGCGTACTACCGTGAAGCGAAAGATGGTCAAGTATTACAAGAAGGTATCAATGAATTAGGTGCGGCATCATCTTGGTTAGCTGCAGCGAACTCATACTCTGTCAATAACCTTCCGATGATTCCATTCTTTATCTACTACTCAATGTTTGGTTTCCAACGTGTGGGTGACTTAATGTGGGCAGCAGGTGACCAATTAGCACGTGGTTTCATGATCGGTGGTACTTCTGGCCGTACAACATTAAATGGTGAAGGTTTACAACACGAAGATGGTCACAGCCATATTCAATCTCTTGTTATTCCTAACTGTGTGTCTTATGACCCAGCTTACGTTTATGAAGTGGCAGTTATCCTACAAGACGGTATTAACCGTATGTACGGTGAAAAACAAGAAAATGTGTTCTACTACATCACCACATTAAACGAAACTTACGAACAACCAGCAATGCCAAAAGGTGCAGAAGAAGGTATTCGTAAAGGTATTTATAAATTTGAAACCGTTGAAGCGAAAGGCAACAAAGGTCATGTTCAATTATTAGGTTCAGGTGCAATCTTCCGTCACGTTCGTGAAGCGGCACAAATCCTTGCAAATGAATATGGCGTAAGCTCAGATGTATATAGCGTGCCTTCATTCACTGAAGTGGCTCGTGAAGGTGCGGATGCTGTACGTTGGAATATGTTACATCCAACTGAGACACCACGCGTACCTTACATTGCACAAGTAATGAACGATGCGCCAGCTGTTGCCGCTACTGACTATATGAAATTGTTCGCAGAACAAGTTCGTGCATTCATTCCTGCACAAAGCTATCACGTATTGGGTACTGATGGTTTCGGTCGTTCAGACAGCCGTGAAAACTTACGTGAACACTTCGAAGTGGATGCGCGTTATGTTGTAGTTGCAGCATTACATGAACTTGCAAAACAAGGCAAAGTTGATGCGAAAGTGGTGGCTGATGCAATCGCGAAATTTGGTTTAAAAACTGAAATTTTAAATCCGCTTTACGCTTAATAAAAACATCCTGTGTGTGAGAGCACACAGGAGCATCTACAAATAAAGTGCGGTTGATTTTAACTGCGTTTTTTAAAGGTAAGATAACATGTCAAAACAAATTCAAATTCCTGATATCGGTAGTGATGAAGTTACCGTAACAGAAGTGATGGTGAAAGTAGGTGATACCATTACCGCTGATCAAAGTATTATTAATGTTGAAGGTGATAAAGCTTCAATGGAAGTACCAGCACCAGAAGCCGGTGTGGTAAAAGAAGTATTAGTAAAAGTGGGTGATAAAGTCACAACTGGCACACCAATGCTTGTTTTAGAGTCAGCGGATGCGGCAGCGCCTGCTCCAGCTGCAGCAGCACCTGCGCCGGCAGCCACACCAGCAGCTGCAAATGTAGTTGAAGTCAATGTACCCGATATCGGTTCAGACGAAGTAAACGTGACTGATATTATGGTGAAAGTAGGCGATACCGTTGAAGTAGACCAATCAATCATCAATGTTGAAGGTGATAAAGCGTCAATGGAAGTGCCTGCTCCTGTTGCTGGCGTAGTAAAAGAAATTTTAATCAACGTGGGCGATAAAGTTGTTACTGGCAAATTAATCATGAAATTTGAAGTGGCGGGAGCCGCACCAGCTGCAGCGCCAGTGCAACAAGCTTCGGCACCTGCAGCAGCACCAACAGCTTCAGCGATCAAAGAAGTGAATGTACCAGATATCGGTGGCGATGAAGTTAACGTAACTGAAATCATGGTTGCCGTTGGCGACAAGGTTTCTGAAGAGCAATCTTTGATCACCGTTGAAGGCGATAAGGCCTCGATGGAAGTGCCAGCTCCATTTGCGGGTGTGGTAAAAGAAATTTTAGTGAAATCAGGTGATAAAGTTTCAACTGGTTCATTAATTATGAAATTTGAAGTGGCAGGTGCAGCACCTGCGCCTGCAGCAGCTCCTGCAGCGGCAGCTCCAGCGCCTCAAGCAGCACCTGCAGCAGTGCCGGCAGCACAATCAGGTAATGTATCTGGTTTAAGCCAAGAACAAGTTGTAGCAAGCGCAGGTTATGCACACGCAACACCGGTGATTCGTCGCTTAGCGCGTGAATACGGTATTAACCTTGATCGCGTAAAAGGTACGGGTCGTAAAGGTCGTGTGGTAAAAGAAGATATCCAAGCTTACGTGAAAACCGCTGTTAAAGCGTTTGAAACAGGCACGGTATCTTCTGCAGCAGCGGGTAATGGTGTGGCAAATGGTGCCGGCTTAGGCTTATTACCATGGCCGAAAGTTGACTTCAGCAAATTTGGTGAAGTAGAAGAAGTTGAATTAAGCCGTATCAACAAAATCTCTGGTGCGAACTTACATCGTAACTGGGTAATGATTCCACATGTTACTCACTTCGATCGCACAGATATCACTGATTTAGAAGCATTCCGTAAAGAACAGAATAAGATTGTTGAAAAACAAAAATTGGATGTGAAAATTACACCAGTTGTGTTCATTATGAAAGCGGTAGCGAAAGCATTAGAAGCGTTCCCACGTTTCAATAGCTCTATCTCTGAAGACGGTCAAAAATTAACACTTAAAAAATACATCAACATTGGCGTAGCGGTAGATACACCAAACGGTCTCGTTGTACCTGTATTTAAAAACGTGAACAAAAAAGGTATTATCGAACTTTCTCGTGAATTAATGGAAATCTCCAAAAAAGCACGTGACGGTAAACTTTCAGGTTCAGATATGCAAGGTGGTTGTTTCACCATTTCAAGTTTAGGTGGTATTGGTACCACTCACTTTACGCCAATCGTAAATGCACCTGAAGTGGCAATCTTAGGTGTGTCTAAATCAGAAATGCAACCGGTTTGGAATGGTAAAGAATTTGAGCCACGCTTAATGCTTCCATTATCATTATCTTTCGACCACCGTGTGATCGATGGTGCTGATGGTGCTCGTTTCTTAAGCTATATCAATGGCGTATTAGCTGACTTACGTCGCTTAGTGATGTAATTAACGCGGTAAGATGTGAGTGATTAGGCTCACATCTTACAGAAAGGATCGCAAAGTGCGGTCAAAAATTTGAACGTTTTTACGAGGTAAAAATGAGTAAAGAAATTAAAACCCAAGTTGTAGTACTTGGTGCGGGTCCTGCAGGTTATTCAGCGGCATTCCGTTGTGCGGACTTAGGTTTAGAAACAGTACTTGTTGAACGTTATTCAACATTAGGTGGGGTATGTTTAAACGTAGGTTGTATCCCTTCTAAAGCATTACTTCACGTAGCGAAAGTCATTGAAGAAGCGAAACATGCAAGCAAAAATGGTGTGTATTTCGCAGAGCCTCGCATTGATTTAGATGAAGTGCGCGCAGGTAAAGAAGCGGTTGTGGCGAAATTAACTGGTGGTCTTGCAGGCATGGCTAAACAACGTAAAGTAACCGTTGTTGAAGGTTTAGCAGCGTTTACCGATCCACATACATTAGTAGCACGTGATCGTGATGGTAAACCAACCACAATTAAATTTGATAATGCGATTATCGCAGCGGGTTCTCGCCCAATTCAATTACCATTTATTCCACATGAAGATCCACGTGTTTGGGATTCAACGGATGCACTTAAATTAAAAGAAGTACCGAAAAAACTTTTAATCATGGGCGGTGGTATCATCGGTTTAGAGATGGGCACTGTGTATGATGCATTAGGCTCTGAAGTTGAAGTGGTTGAAATGTTTGACCAAGTCATTCCTGCGGCAGATAAAGATGTGGTAGGTATTTATACCAAACAAGTTGAGAAAAAATTCAAGTTAATGCTTGAAACTAAAGTGACTGCAGTTGAAGCAAAAGATGATGGTATCTATGTTTCAATGGAAGGCAAAGCATGCAACGATACTAAACGTTATGATGCAGTATTGGTCGCAATCGGTCGTACGCCAAATGGTAAATTGATCGATGCAGGTAAAGCAGGTGTTGAAGTGGATGAGCGTGGTTTCATTCATGTTGATAAACAAATGCGCACTAATGTGCCTCACATCTTTGCAATTGGTGATATCGTTGGCCAACCAATGTTAGCACATAAAGGTGTTCACGAAGGTCACGTTGCAGCAGAAGTGATTGCAGGACAAAAACATTACTTCGATCCAAAAGTCATTCCTTCTATTGCTTATACTGAACCAGAAGTGGCTTGGGTAGGTAAAACTGAGAAAGAATGTAAACAAGAAGGTTTAAACTACGAAGTGGCTAAATTCCCTTGGGCTGCTTCAGGTCGTGCGATTGCTTCAGAATGTGCTGAAGGTATGACCAAATTAATCTTCGATAAAGATACTCATCGTATACTTGGTGGGGCTATCGTGGGGGCTAACGGTGGTGAATTGTTAGGTGAAATCGGTCTTGCGATTGAAATGGGTTGTGATGCGGAAGATATCGCATTAACGATTCATGCTCACCCAACTCTTCATGAATCTGTTGGTCTTGCGGCTGAAGTGTTTGAAGGTTCAATTACTGACCTTCCAAACGCAAAAGCGAAGAAAAAATAATCAATTCTAATCTTTTTAAGGGCTGCTCATTGAGCAGTCCTTATTTTTTTGAGATCTCACTCACAAAATTGCATAAAAATTCAATAAAAACTGGCGGACATAATGACTTTTTGATAAAATCCGACCAGTTTTGTTTTTATATTTTTTTATTATTTAAAAGCTATGTTAAAGAAGATTTTGATTATTGTAGGTTTGGCTGTTTTGACAACAGCCTGCTCTAACAACTCGGGGCAGGCACAGAACGGCATGATTAGTGAAAGTGATGATGCTGAGTTAACAGGACTGATTGCCGGTTTAGATGGGAAAAAAGGGGGCGTTTACCCTAAATTAAGAACTAACCGTCCTAAATCAGGTTTAATTGGTGATAAAGCGCTTGCTCAAGTTTATAACGAATGGGTTGGTACTCGTTATAGAATGGGTGGCACTTCAAAACATGGTATTGATTGCTCTGCATTTATGCAAACTGCTTTTCTCGATGCTTATGGCATGGAACTTCCACGTTCAACCTCAGAACAACGCTATTTAGGTCGCCAAATCCAAAAACATGAATTACGTAAAGGTGATTTAGTGTTCTTCCGTCGCAACAATCATGTTGGCGTTTATATCGGTAATAACCAATTTATGCATGCAAGTTCAAGCCAAGGCGTAACAATTAGTTCATTAGATGAAGATTACTGGTCAAGAACTTATACACAATCTCGTCGTGTGATGTAATGACAATTTTATTTCAATAAAAAAGTGCGGTTAATTTTAACCGCACTTTTTCTTTATTTAGATTATCTGATTATTGGCTTAAGCCGCAAATTTCATTAAGTCTCTTCTTGGTTTCATTTGATGGATGGTATTCGTCACCGTGCCAACTAATGGAAGGTTTGTCCATTGTGTTGTTTTAATATTTTCCACTTTAGAATCTAATGCCATGAATACAAATTCATTACCGCTTACGCCGGCAAATTCATAAATATGGAATTCATCTTGTTTTTCTAAGACAACAAGATCACCAATGAAAAGGCTGTCATTTTTTTCAACCACTAACATATCGCCCATTTCAATTCCCCAAGCAAGCATATTTGGATTCGTTACACGAATAAAACAAGTTTGTTGTGGACGTTTGATGCAATAAAGGTTGAGATCTAATTTTTTATTAAATGTCGATTTACTTTCAACATCATTGAAAAATGGCATAGGATGATAAGAAAACGTCATATCATTTTGTGCAACTGTATTTGCGTAGTTCATCATCTTGTGTTCCTTTTAGTTAATGAGTTTTTAATCAGTGGTTGTTTATACAGGTGTAATATACTGTGGTTAGATACAGTATGTCAATAGGGCATAGAAAAAATTTTTTTATAGGCGAAAATTTTAGAAAAAATTCATTCCTAGCTTAAAAAGTTCAATTTTTTAGCAAAATAATAAAGAAAAAATTTTCTTTTAAATAAAATTTGAGCTATCTTTATCGTGTTTCGGTGGATCGTAACGATCTGAAGTTCAACTTAATCTTTATTTAAAACTATTATGAATACATCACGTTTATTTCATTTTCTTTTCCAAGGTAATTTGGTAAAACGAATTGCCGTTGGTTTGGTACTCGGGATCCTTGTTGCATTGGTGAATGAGAGTGTTAAGAATTCATCAGGCATTGATCTTGCATCTAGCTTTGGCGTACTGGGTCAAATTTTCGTTAAAGCATTGCGTGCTGTTGCACCAATTTTGATTTTCTTCCTTGTTATGGCAGCACTCGCTAATAAGAAAGTGGGCTCTAAAAGCAACATGAAAGAAATTGTCATGCTTTATCTTTTAGGTACTTTCTTAGCCGCTGTTGCTGCGGTAATTGCAAGTATGGCATTCCCATCAGATGTGGCTCTTGCGGTAAAAGAAGATGCAAGTTCAGCACCTCAATCTGTTGGTCAAGTCATGTTAACGTTAGTATTGAATGTGGTGGATAACCCATTAAATGCAATTTTCAAAGCAAACTTTATCGGTGTTTTAGCGTGGTCTATCGGTTTAGGTTTAGCCCTTCGCCATGCATCAGATGCAACGAAACAAGTTGTGGCTGATTTTGCAGAAGGCATTTCTAAAATTGTTCACGTAATTATTTCATTTGCACCTTTCGGTGTATTCGGTTTAGTGGCTGAAACATTATCTG
>OGFP01000529.1_pt1 | contig 14755 bp, 16 predicted proteins | sample 1570971 | NCBI WGS metagenome assembly OGFP01 (sample SAMEA2582033, study PRJEB24529) | metagenome | biome: Human gut stool | place: China | collected 2011 | reverse complement strand
TCGTTGCTTCAAGCATTTGTGAGATACATGCACCTTTCTCTTCATAAATTAAATCCTTCTGCAAAAAACCAATGGGGTTATAATGCATATTTTCCCATACCTGTTTGCCTGCTAAAGTCTGTTTACATAAGGAAGTCAGAAGTAATTCCTTCGTCTCCTGATCGATTTCTTCATATAAATTCATAGTGAACCTCCTTTGTTTTCTGCAAAAATAGATACTGGACAACTAATTCATTATCTGAGACCTATTTCCTTTATCACTGATTAACTATCTCATAATAATAAGCACAATGCCCTTCTGAGTTTATATTATATGCATACTGAAAAAACATCAATAAGCTAGCTAAATTTAGGATTGGTTGTAAACAATAATTTTTTGTAAAAATAAAACAGAATGCAAACTTATTATTCCTGTATATCTAAATATTGGTAAATATCCTTTATGACAACGGCATTGATTACCCAGATCACGACATCATGTAGAACTTACTCTATTCCCATGATTAATAACTAGATTTCCTGTTCAGAAAGATGTCTCCTTGTTCCTAATGCTTTAATTTTCTGTACATCATTCTTCTGCAAACCGGGTGAGCAAGTTCATACTCATAAAGACATCTTGCCTCTCTTGCGTTCAGATTACAAAAGATTGCAATCAACAGTTGATAATATCCTGCCATTGTTTCATCTTTCATGCACACCTCGTTTCTTTATTGGTACTTTAGCTGAAAAGACCTTCTTGTTAAAGGCAGAAAACCATCGGCATGTTCATATAAGGTTGCCGGAATCTTGCCTCATAATTTTTATTCTTCTTGGCTTTTGGGTACTCTCTTAATTCCTGATACAGTTGCTTTAACGTTGCATGTCCATTTAACTGTTCCATTGTCATCCGTAATAAATAAAGCCACGTCAATGAAATGGAATCCTGTTCTTGTATCTGGAATGTTCCTTATCTTTCTGATTGAAAATGGTACAAGAAATATTTCTTCTTTTTGAAAAAGCACCAATGGTTCTGCCACAATAAGAATAAAAGGTTTTCCGGAATACTGTATTTTACTGGAAATACAGTGAAACTGCCTCTTAACAATCCAGGACTTCATATTTCCAATACGGAACATATCTGCTGCAATAAAATGGAAAACACCTTTCTGCTGGATATCTCCTAGCAGGATTGCCAGATACCTATTCTGTCTTAGGCTGAAATACAATTTTTTGATTACACAGTTCATCTTTTCAATACAATCTTCATAGTTTCCACAACTGCCCAAATCATCTTCATGCGGTCTTCCCCACATATTTCCGGAATACTGGATAATATCATGGTAAGGTAGATGGAAGAAAATCAGGTCTGCACTATGCCCTACTTTATCTTTTAATGCATTCCAGTTTCCAATCCTCTTTGACGGGTGTGGGTTTAAATCACATAAGACAGAGGGACTATGCAATTTCTCTGCCATCTCTTGACTGGTTCCAGAATCACTCATGGAATACAGAAATAAAAAAATCCTTCTTCTTTTCATACTGCCCGCATTTTTTTACAAACTGGATGAGTCTCGCCACGACCTGTGTGGAAGAATTTCCTCACCACTTATTGCTACCACCTTATGCTGTTCCGGAAATATCGTAGAGGAAGCCAGTTCTTGTCCTACACAATTTGTAAGTTCTCTTGTCCCTAACGTCTGTACAATTTGTTTCCAGTCGGGACCAAATTCTGTGCGTAAAATTTACTTGCACACTGAATATTCTTGTGCGGCAGATTATTCACACACTATAAATCATTTTCCTGCACACTATTATACTCCTTTCTGTACATACAAAAACGATACAAAAATCCATTTCATTTTTCATATCGTTCTCTCTGCTTTTTATTTTTTCTTTTTTCTCCTTTGCAAAAGGCAATAAAAAAGCATTCAAAAAAATAGCTTCCTGAATGCTTTTGATATACGTGCTTTTTAATTAAGTATCAATACTTCAAAATTTTATTCTAACCTTATAATCAGAAAAAACAATAAAATTCTTCATATTGAAGAATAATACTATTTAACGTAGATATAACAACCCAACACATTTAAAGAGTCAACATCATTTTTTAAGAAAGGTAGTTATCATAATTTTCTATTTTTATAAAAATTATATGACAAAATACCAGGTATTCCTATCCATAACATTATTGTTAGTAGTGTTATCGCTTCAAAATTCTCAATTACAGGAACTAGAGAAATATATATAAACGCTAATGGTAATGATATATAACCTAAAACTCTGTGTGCAAAAATCCAAGTCGTTTCACTTGCAACTATCCACGGTAATCTCAGTCCTGTATACCTATTAAATGGTATTTGAGGTGCGATATTTCCTATAATTAAAATAACCAAAAACACTATTGCAGCTGCTATATATTTTTCTGAATTTTCACATATAACTTTTTCATCTAGCAAATATGCACCTAGTAATCCACTAATTAATACCAATATTCCTAATATTGTAATCCGCTTAATAATATGAATTTTAGGATTGTCTTCTGCCAAATCCGTAAATTCTTCAATATTTTTGTGATAAATAATTGATGATATCACTATAAGAATCAAAGTACATCCTATTGAGACGACATTATTATTAACAAAAATTGATGTATAAAAAGCTAATATACTTAAAAGAAATATCAAATATTTTTTATTTTTGAATGACATATAATCCCTTCCTTACTATTTAATAAATCTAATAACTCTATTATTTCAACTAACATTTCTTGGAGTATTGATACATTAAGAGAATAGATTATTTGATTTCCTTTCCTTGTACCTACAATTATTTCTGTATTCTTAAGCACCTCTAAGTGTCTAGAAATTGAAGGTTTAGAAATATTAAAATTATTTGCGATTTCTCCTGCAGATAAATCGGACCATTTCAATAATCTAATAATTTCTCTTCTAATAGGATGAGCCAATGCTTGATAAAAACCATCACCCATGATATTCCTTTCTTTTTATTAAATGTAACTAGTAAGATTCTCCTCTCACTAGTTACATAATTCACAATAAAAATTATTCTACATCATTATTTACTGAAACAGGATATGTAGTATCAAATTGAAATGCAACTTGAAAGAATATTCCAGCTATCATGCTTACTACATATGATTCCCCTACTGCAACAGTATGCATCCAGACATAATCATTAATTCCTGATGGAGTAGGATTATTCATTTTTTCAACTTCTGGTGCTTCATACATGGCAAAGCCTCCTTTCTAAAAATTCTAAGTATTATCTTATTTAGCAATTTTTCAATATCACCTCCTTAATCAAGTTCAAGTCATCCAAATCATTTTCCATAATATCTAAATACAAGCATTCATTGGTATTAATATCAGCAACAGTTAAAGTTACTTTCTCCATATCAGAAATAGATTGCATTTGTGAAACTAAATATTGAACTACATTTTTAGTCCAAACTTTATTTAACCCGTGTTCCCAATATTCTACTAAAGAATGTTTTCTTATATTTCCTACTACTAATGGAATATATGCAGAAACTACGATGTCTCCATTTGCATGAATTATTGATTGATCCATAAAATTGTTAGGTTCCCTGAATCTAAGTAAATGATCAATCGGATCTCCCCATTTAATATCTAAGCACTTTGAGTATTTAATAGTTTTTCTCTCTTCAATCATTTGTACTAATTTTCGGTATTGCAAATCACTCGGCTCAATATCATGATGCTTTCTTGCTCGACCTAAAAGCATTAAAGGTTGAAGTCTTAATTCAATATAATCGTTAGACTGTTTTCTATGACTTCGTTCAAAACGATTTATAAGTAATTCACATATTTCTTCAAAATCGTCAACATTAAAAGCAGTAGGAGTAAAAGCTATAGATAAATGTATATTTGTTTCCTCTAATACAATTTCTATGGCTTGAATTACTTGTTTAAAAACTCCCTCTTTATTTCGCAATCTGTCATGTGAAGTTCTCAATCCATCTAAACTAAATTGAATGGCATCTAAACCACACTTTTCTAATTCGTATAGAACTTCTTTTTGGACCAAAATTGCATTTGTTACCATACTGCAATGTGTTCCAGATTCTTTGAGCTTTTTAATACATTTATATAAAAGCTCTTTTCTAAGTAAGGGTTCCCCACCACAAAAACAAATATTATATAACTGTAGCGGAGTAATTGATGTTATAAATTCCATCACTTCTTCATCAGTCAATTCGTCATTTATCACATCATTTTCTCCACTATTATTAAAACAATGAAGACATCGTAAATTACATTTATTAGTAATATCAAAAGATATCTGATGCGGAGCTTTAATAATCTCAGAATATTTATTAATCATAGTTTTCACCTCGTAAAATACTAATTTGCATGAGTTTCATAGCTGTAAATATGTACATCTTCATTTTCACTATATTCACCTTTGCTTACACCTTCCAACTTGAAAGAATTATCTTCTAATGTTGAAATAAAAGATTCATTGTTTTTAACAAAATTTCCCGGTGCATATAACTTAACAAGGTTAATTCTTTTCCATAAAAAATTAGCATAATAGTCGAAAATCTCTTTAATCGCTTCTGAAAAAAATTCTTTTGGCATAGATATCATCTGAATTACTGCACTATGTAAAAAAGGTTCCTGTGCTGGTTTAACTGTAATAACGCCAATAATTTCCTGTTTCCTAGTAAGAATAAAAAAATCTTTATAATAACTATACAAACATTGTCTAATCAATGTCATATTAGTAAATTCTCTAAAATCTTGTCCCCAAAAATAGTTATAATATTCCCGGTTTTCATTATTAATTCCCTCTTTGTCTGCAAAAAATTTCAAAAAGTAATCATATAGTTTTTGAATTTCATTTTCTCCCACCATAGAGAAAGCAATCTCTTCGTTCATTATATGTGAAGCACTTAACACAAATGGATTCTCACTCATTCCTTTAGCATCCTTCCACTCAATAGCATTTATTCTTGTAAGTTGTCCTAATGTTTTAATTAAATCATTCTTTAGCTTGTTTATTTCGTTATCAGGATATTCTTTATATATTATTTTTAGCATATCCTCTACAGATAGTTCTCCACTACAAAGATCAAAAATTTTTTTACTTGTTTTATTTAAAATAGTGTAATTTTGATCCCCGTTATTAGTAAGCATAGAAAAATATCCATTTTTTTCTTCTCTTAAATACGGAATAACAGCTGCCTTTTTAGGTACTAAATCTTTATATTCTGCATAAATTTTTTTATCGAAAGAAATAACTTCCATATCATTCACTCTCCTATTCTAAATTTAAAATGTCGTTAACAGCATCTTTTAAATCTTTGTCATGTGTCATTACTATAATCAATTGTTTTTCAGGATTAGTATGCACAAATTCTATCAAATATTGTTGACTCTCAAAATCCAAACCTGTTGTAGGTTCATCTAAAATTAACACCTCCTTTCTTTTATTTACCGCCGTCCACAAAAATACCTTTCGAATTTCACCACCTGAGAGTTCATCACAATGCTTTTCTAGCATTTTTCTTATTTCTATAGAAAACGGGAAGAGATGACTTTTTTTACTCTCCAACTTCTTTATCAACTCCTCTTCTGAAAGATTTAGTGATTCTCCAATATATGATTTAACTAATATACTGGGAGCATACAGTTTTTGCGGTACAACTGAAAAAAATTTTTTTCTAATATCATTCATATCTAAATCATCAACTAATCTATCATTATAACTAATTGCTCCATTAGAATCGTATAAATTTGTTAGTAATTTTAATAATGTACTTTTCCCAGAACCATTTGCACCAGCGACAGCATAAGTCTTGTTCTTTAAAAATTTAAATGTCAATTTATGAAACAACCTTTGGGTATTATTTGTATACCCGAATGCATAATCTAAATTCTGCATATCTATTTTTTTTATGGTATCTAATTTTTCTATACCATTTACCATTTTTTTTTCGTTTTCTAACTCACAAATTCTTGAAAAAGATGATTTTGCTTCCTGGTATTGCTTCATGATATTAACAAAATATTTGACAGATTTTAATAGTAATGAGAAATAGGAATTAATCATGATAAATTCCCCTACTGTCATTTTTCCATAAATAATCTCAATTCCTGCAAAAACAAATAATACTGATTGAAAAACAACAGATATAACACTGTCAATGGAAGAAAAAAGATAAGTAAATTTTCCTACTTGTAATGCCTTAGGTAAATATAATTTAAAATTATTATTTAAGATTGCTTTGCTTTTATAATAATCTGCATTTAACTGTATTTCAAAAATTTGTTCTATTTGAGAATTTATTAGTTCGAATATTTTACTATCAGCCTCTTTTTTTTCATAAGATGACGCATATAACGGTGCTTTAATTTTGGCAAATGCTACTATATATGTTATACATAATAAAAACACAAACACAGAAAAAGCAGAATTTATTGCTATAAACAGAACTATTATACTTAATAATAAGAACGCATTTAAAAATATTGTCAAAAAATTCGAAATAACAAAGTTAGTCACTACATTGATGTCGCTAAATATTCTTTGTGTAATATACGAACTTCTAAACTGTTCTACAACTTGTAATTGTGTGTGTTCTAAACTATCTACCAATTTAAATAATAACGAAAATGTTGTTTTATTCACTATTTTTACAGTACACATGTTTGCATAATATGATAAAAAGGCACCAAGCAGACCTATGCTTGCAATCATGATTGCAAATAAAATTATCTTTTTCTCTTCTAGTTTATAGGTTAAAGAATCTATAAACATTCCATTTAAATATGGCAATAAAGACGTTATCAAAAAACTCATAATGATCATAATAACAAAAGGGAAAACACCCTTTTGTTTGAACAAATCTTTTAAAACATACCTATTCATTTTCAACCCTCTATTTTGCTTATTAGCTAATATTCTAATAATTGTGTATCATTCACAAAATAATTGTATATCACCGCACATTTTTTGTCAATAAAGTTTTACATTCAACAGAGATTTCGCTTTTAATTTTGTATATTTATAAAAGAGTCTGTATCAGCCTCTTTCCCTTTGTTCTTCTTTCTTCTATGCAGTTATACGCACAAAATCCCTCTGTGCACACCTGTTTCTGTTTTTTTCGGGTCTGTTTGGTTTTCAAGGTTCCTTTCTGAAGACCTTTCTACCCACCTTTTTTATACAGGATCCTTTTCATATTTTCAATCAGCAGCTCATCACAAAATATTCTGCTGACACTCTTGCGGCTGATGTTGCTATACCGAAAGCTCCTGTTCCTTCGGTATAAATACAGTTCCCTCATATTGAACCCTATGATTATCAGGGTAAAGACAGCTTCCGCCGCCATATGGCAATAGCAATGCTTGGCGTGGTAATACGTTTTCAACTGATGGAAACCGTTCTCTTCAATATCCCATCTGCGGTTCATCATTTCCCATAAGATACGGTAGTCTGTCTGTTCCATTGTTGTTGCCAGCCACACCCACCGCTGTACATTCTTCCCTTTTTCTTCCCAGTTTTCCCGGTATCTGACCACACGAAGCTTATGCGGGCTTTTTTCTATCTCGAAACCGGAAATATCCCACACCTCCACAGTCTTTCCCCCTTTCTGAAAGGCCTCTTTGTGCCCCTCCCCCTTATGGAAAAGCCCCTCTGCATCCTGGAAAAGAATCCTTGTTTCATCTTTTAACCGGATCACTGCTTCCAGTCCATTTTCCTTCAGTGTGTTGATAAAAGGCGCATTCATATATAATGCATCTGCTACAACCACATCTGCAAAATGACCGTGTCTCTTCTTCAAGCGCTCCACCAGCCGTTTTCCTCCTGTCAGCTCCCCTTCATCTTTTTCCGGCCCATCCCGCGGTTTTAGCATTTCCTGCCCCAGAATGACGTGGGGTACTTTCCCACGGTCATACAGACCACGCTCCGGTGAAAATGCTCTATTTCCCCCATCCGGTTTTTCCGGCTGAGACAGTCTGGGCAGGATTTTTTTGTGCTGCTGAACAGCTCCACTCCATCCATCCCCACTACCACATATCCCCCAATTGTCCCTTCACGGAATACCCGGTTGCGCTTTAGTATATCTATGGTTTCCTCATGGAGCCTGCGGATTTCCTCCAGATCCATTTTTGAGAGCAGATCCCTTACTGCGTCTATTTTGGGGATTTTCCCTTTGATGCAGTTTTTCAATCTTTTAGACATGCTCTCAGGTGCAGAAAAAACAGTATGGAAGCTTTCATACTGCAGCATCAGGAAAACCAGTACTGGCATAATAATATTAAACAGGGGGATTGATTTTCTTTTTCTTGGATCCGAAAAACACTTGATTTTTTGCGGGATTTTATATACACTTTTCATATAGGTTAGCAGTTTCTTCAATGCTAATTTTTCATTCAGGACACCTTCTTTCGTATGTTTGTTTGGATAACATAATTATACAATAAAAGGTGTCCTTTTTGCTTGGTGATACAGAAAAAATAATAACTTTTTGCTTGAAATGGAGATTCCCCGTTTCTCCTTGAATAGAACAGACCAAATGGGGATTTTTAAGTTAAAAGCGAAATCTCTGTACATTCAACAGTTTCAACAGTTTAACCAGTTAACTTCAATTTATTCGAATTATGTTTACCTGACGACGATCCAGTCTATCCCCTGAAAAAAGTGATAGAGGAATTAGATTTTCCGGCTTGTTAGCCAATTGTTCAGATAAGGGAAGAACCGGGTACAACCCAATCATGATGTACACTGTAGTTACTTACGCAAACATGCGTGGGGTTTGAACTGTTGACCGTATTGTGAAGTTATACGAAAGGGATCTGGGCGTCTATCTGACTTACCAAAGGACAGAAACGGAGGCGGGATGCTTTCTATGAATTCAAGAATAAAAAACTAACTGCTGATGTATTGGATGAGCTGAACTATCAGTTTCTCCGTCGTCTGCAAAAAGAAGGATTCGTTACGTTAAAATCTCTTTTTATTGATGGAACAAAAATCGAAACCAATGCAAACCGCTATACGTTTGTATGGAGAGAAACACTTAACTACCATCTTGCAGGATTATTAGATGCTGTTGATTCGGTGTATCAGAAGTATAATGCTCTAATTGACGAAAATGAATATGGCATCAAATATGCATTCCCCATGCTCATATCTTGGTGATCGGAGGAATTGAGAAAGTAAGGAGGGCATTGAAAAGAACCGGAGACGGAAACTGGCAAAACATAAAAAGTTGTCAAATAATACAATCATCGAAATTGACAACTGTTCTCCATTGGGGATTGTGAAACTCCAGAAAAACCTGATGCAGATCGCAGAGCAGGAACACATTACATTTGTTCATAGAAAAGGAAAGAGAAAACCGGAAATTCAGCAACTATATGAAGAACTAGAAAGCTGCGTTGAACGTCTCATGAGATATAAAGAGTATTTTGAAATCATGAGAAAGGATCGGAACATCTATTCCAAAACAGATTTAGAAGCCACATTTATGAGGATGAAAGAAGATCACATGCGAAACGGAAAATTAAAAACAGCATATAATGTTCAGATAGCAGTGGAGAACTATTTCATTGTGCAGGCTTATGTAAGTAATGACTGGACAGACTATAACACTATGATCCCTATCTTGGAGAAACATAAAAATGCATTTGGAGATATCCTGGAAGAAGTTACTACAGACAGTGGTTATTGCAGTGAGAAAAATCCCCTGTATTTAAAAAAAAATAAAATATCCAATTATATCAAGCTGCAGGACCATGAAAAGCGGAAAACAGAGGCTTATAAAGAAGATATCGAAAAGTACTACAACATGAAAATACAGATGTTCGAGGATAAGCTTTATTATGTCTGTCGTGACGGAAGAGAACCCCATCATATCATATCAGAACAGAAATAAAAGAACAGGCTGGTCGTACCCAGACTTTTGAGGTGTATGGATGTGCTGACTGTAGTAGCTGTGGACACAAAGCAGACTGTCTCTATAAATATAATGCGGAAAAAGATAGTGAAAAAAATAAAGTCATGAAGATTAATGAACAGTGGGAAAGCTTAAAAGAAGAATCCCATGCAAATATACAAAGTGAGAACGAGATTTTAAACCGTCAGATCCGTTCCACCCAGACCGAAAGACATTTTAGGGATATCAAAGAAAATGGCAGCTTTCGCCAGTTCAATTACCGGACAACAGAAAAAGTATATAAAAAATTCATGTTGTATGCAATCGGAAGAAACCTAAACAAATATCATCGTTTTCTTCATGATAAAATCCAAAAATTTGAAGGAAAAACCGGAGAAAAAACTACTTAGAAAAAGAGTGCCTTCAAAAATGCAGTTGGGGGGTTTTGTGCCCTAAAATACATACAGAAAAAAAATAAGAAGCTCCCATAGAAGATCAGGTATAAAAAACACTGATTTCTACAGGAGATTCTTATTTTAAGATTTAGAAGCTAAAAGCGGTATTTACCGATAGCCCCATTCTTTCTAAAAAATTTAATATAATCTATTAACTATAAAATATGATTTGGTCTAATAGTCTCTCTCTCTAAAAGATGAAATTAAAACACACCTTTTAAATTATGTCTAGATATCAATTTTAATTTATAATATCACTCATGAAAAGTTTACACCTTAAAAATTTTTCTTATAAAAAAATCCACTCAACAGACTAAAAATAACACTTAACAAAGATATATACATATACCATTTTGTATTTTAGCGCAATATCCTTCAACGCTATTTTTCTTCAGAACATAGTTTATATATTTAGTAACACCCCATAAAATACAATACACTCTTCGCTTCTTATAAGAATCACTTGTCCATTTGAATATAAAAAAATCATTATGTCTATTTACATCAAAATAAATCACTTGTTTTCCCACCACTATAGCAAAGTATTTCAAAATATCTTGTACGATTTTCTCTAGTAATTCCTGCGTAATAATCTCTTCCGAAATTTTTATTTGCTCCGGGATATTAATTACTAAATTATATTTTGTTGATTTTTCAACTACATTTTTCAAGTAATACATACCTCACCAATATTCCAATCATTTCAAAGAATAATTGGCAATTCCTTTCTTTCATATTTGACAGAGATTATCTTTTTACAATAATCTTTATAAATACAGTATATATTTGCGCTATTATAATATTACCTATTACATTTTCACAATATCAAACATTTAGATTATTGTCAACTCTAGCATAAATAATGTCAAATAAACACTAATACTGAATCTTTCCCAATACTATTTCACCACATTTAACCCCGCCTGTCTTTCGGAGGGAATTTTTACTTTCCTCTCCCAGCCATTCAGGAAAAACCTTTCTTCTTCGCGTTCCTAGACAACACTCCTGAGTCCTCGAATCTCACGTTGTCAGGATAATACTACTCTTTCTTCGTCTGTCATATAAGTGCCCTCCTTTTATGTTCTTCTCTTCTACACTCATACATTCAAATTCATATTTGTTCTCATCACAAAAATTGCAATAATATGGGTATTCCTCTTTTAAGGCTTTATCGTTCTCCAATAAAATTTCTCTTTCGCATTTTTTACATATCAACTTGTTCATATCTTCTCCTCATTTTAGGGTACAAAAAAGACATCAAATCTATTTTTTTGATGCCTTTAAATGTATCACCATTCCCTTTATTTCATTTTCTGAAAAACGATATTATTTTCTATCCTTTATTTCTAATACCTCTTCTTCGGAAATATTCAAAAGTTTACAAATTTCAAAAATCGGATAATCACTCTACAGCATTGTTTTAACTCTTATCGTATATATTTTAGGGTATATTTTATTCAATCCCTTTCTCAATTCTTTTTTCTTCAATGCCTTTACTCAAATTACACATAATAAACACCTCTTTCTTTTCGCTTACTTCACGTTTCGAAAGAAATAAAACTTCTAACAATTTAAGAACACCTGAAATATACCATTCTTGGGTTATAATCGGCTTAATAAATACACTAATAGTGCCTTAGTGTTCTCAGAAATCTGTGCCTTTTGATAACGTCTGCACAATACCTTGTATAGATAGATTTCAATTCTTCAGTTCGTGTGCAAGATTATCTACCATATAATCATATTGTCTGCCCGTTTTGCTATTTTTTAAAAATTATTACATTTATAGAATTCAAAATAAGAAAGCCTTCCACTTTCAAGCAATTTCTCAGTGATTTTTTCAAATTCTTTTGCTTTTAATGCCTCTATGACTTTTATATTTTCATTTTTGCGGAGAAACAGCGTTGTTATTAGTGACGTTACAATGCTTTGAACGTAAGCGCAAAATAATTCGACGGATTGTGTTGCCCTAAAAATCATTCCATAATAATCAATAGAAAATGCAAGCATTTCACTTCATCTTCTCTTGCTAGAAATGATAGATGCGAGCATTTTACTCTATCCGATTTATGGAGGTGTGCTCATGAGAAGCAAAAGAATACCTGCCGAAGAACAATACCGTCTCATCATGGAATGCCGTCAAAGTGGATTGACAGATCATCAATGGTGTGTGGAACACGACATCAAACCGGGAACTTTTTACAACTGGGTAAAAAGGCTGCGTCAGAAAGGTTGTGTGGATTTGCCAGCGTCAACCGGACGCAGCTATCGTGCACCGGAAAGCCAGGAAGTTGTCAGAGTGGATTTTCATGATACTGACCCGCTCCCATATGAACAGCCATTAAATGTGATTCCAGTAACTACGGAAAGAAATAACCTTTCCGTAACAGAACCAATGAAGCTGTCTGTAGGAAGTTTTCATCTAACAATACCAAATGGAACAGATCCTCAGCTTCTGGCTCAAACGCTTCGCATTGTGAAGGAGTTGGAATGTTAGGGGATATCACAGCCGCCGATGAAATCTATATCGTAACAGGCTTATAAACATGAAATTTTTATCCTCATCTTTTGTAAAAAACATTGATTTTACAGTATCTTTTTTGAAAAAGATGAGGATAAAAAAATTAGTTTATGGAACAATGAAACCATCAAAAATAGGAGGTGGTTTCATGAACCAATACAACATCATAGTGCAACAATTATTAGCGTATCTGACCAAACGTAAACAATGCAGTTCAAGCCGGCTGTCCCACAAACAATGTTATGAGGAATTCGGCCAATATCTGGAAGAGAATAATCTTTATCTTTCTCAAGAAGTAGCAGACCAATGGATTGCAAGCATTCAGGGGAAGTATAATCGGCAAAAATGTTATTTCTGGCGGCAGTATATCAGTCAGTTAATTGTTTTTCAAACTACTGGCTCCATACCAGATGCCCTTTTTTATCAGATCCAGTCATCCTATGATAAAGTTCCGGATTCTTTGAAGTATTACCTGAATCTGTATCTTGAAAACTGTCGTTCCAGATATACAGACAGATCGTTTGAGATTGCAAAAGTTCACTGTTCAAGGATCATGTATTGTCTTTCAGAGCAGGGAATAACTGAAATACAGGAGATTGCCTTTTCTGCGATTGATATGCTGATCCATACAGACTTTCATTGTTCTAAAGATACAAGGGAAATGTATCTGCTCCATGCAAGATTCATGCTGGAATTTTTTGCTTCTCTTAATATAATACCAGCGGAACTGAGTGTAATGCTTGATGACAGGATCTATTTTCAGATCGGCCGTATGGAATTGTTTTCATCAGAGCATCAGACACTTCTTGAACAATTCCGTAATAAAAGCAGTCTTTTTTCTGCCTGCGAGTTTCATGAACGTATCTCTGCTTTTGAAACAGTCCTCCGGGATCTTGGATACGGTACTACCCAGTTGAAAAGTTCGTCACATATCCTCAAAGCTTTATACCTTTTTCTTTACAGATACGGATTAGGTTATCATCCTGAAATAGCCGGGATCTGGTTTGAAGAAATCAGAAGAACCCTGGGGAATTCTTGGAAAAACTGGAGACGTATCCTGCGGCTTTTTAAACAGTACACGGAGGAAGGGATTGTGCTTAAAGGAACACGCTATACATACAGGATAGATATCCTTGATACCTTCCCGGAATGGTGCCGTATTCCTGTAAAAAGCTTTATGGATAGGTTGATCCGCGAATTCCGGAGTCATTCCACAGCAAGAAACTATAAGTTCAGTTATCTTCGTTTCTGCCGTTTCCTGATAACAAACGGGATAAACGGTTTTGACAAAGTGACCATAGCCCATATCCGTCTGTTTAGTCTTACCGCTGAACATGCCACCCCATATGGACGTGCTACAAGTTTCGCGGTAATCAGACAGTTTCTTTATTATCTTGAGGAACAGAAACTTTTACAGACCGGACTTCACCAGGCACTCTTTTCAGAACGTGCACGTTCTGCCGGCATCACAGACATTCTAGGTGGCGATCAGATACAACGAATCCATGAGTACCGTCATGCAGCTTCCACCCCAATGGAACTGAGAACAGCAGCGATTGTTACGGTTGGGCTGGAACTCGGACTGCGTGCCTCGGATGTTGTCCGTTTAAAAATGAAAGATATCGACTGGAAGAACAGAAGGGTATCTGTCATCCAGTATAAAACACAGAACGCTTTGTCACTTCCACTAACTACGGCCGCCGGAAATGCAGTTTACCGGTATCTTGTAAAAGGAAGACCGGAAACAGCCAGCCCATATGTTTTCGTCCATCATCACGCACTTCTTCAGTTGAGCAGACAGTTGTCGTGCTCCCCAGGCCGGGTTATCCGTGTGTAATCGATCTATGATCGATTTGCAATCCAACTCCTCCTGAGATA
>OGFP01000525.1_pt1 | contig 14828 bp, 18 predicted proteins | sample 1570971 | NCBI WGS metagenome assembly OGFP01 (sample SAMEA2582033, study PRJEB24529) | metagenome | biome: Human gut stool | place: China | collected 2011 | reverse complement strand
ATAAGTATTCACAGTTTCGAGGCAATCGTCCCTTTAAGGAAGCAGCTGCTAGTTTTTACAAGAAACATTATGGGGTCGATTTGGATGCGGAGCGTGAGATTTGTGTCATGGGAGGTGCTAAAATTGGACTAGTGGAATTGCCCCTAGCTTTGATGAATCCTGGAGACCTCCTGCTCTTGCCTGACCCAGGATATCCAGATTACTTGTCAGGAGTGAGTCTAGGACGTGTAGCCTATGCTACCTTTCCTTTGACGGCTGAAAATGATTTCTTACCAGATTTGGATGCCATTCCTGAAGAGACAGCTCGCCGTGCTAAGTTTATCTATATCAATTATCCAAATAATCCTACGGGGGCTGTGGCGACTAAGGCCTTTTATGAAAAGTTGGTTGCCTGGGCTAAGACCTACGAAGTTGGTGTGGTGAGTGATTTGGCTTACGGAGCTTTGGGCTATCAAGGCTATGAGAATCCTAGCTTCTTATCAACACCTGGTGCTAAAGATGTGGGAATTGAGTTCTATACTTTCTCGAAAACCTTCAATATGGCTGGTTGGCGTTTGGCCTTTGCTGCTGGGAATGACCAGATGATTGAAGCCTTAAATCTGATTCAAGACCATCTTTTTGTGGGAATCTTTCCTGCCTTGCAGGAGGCTGGGATTGAAGCCCTCTTAGATCCTAAATCTGAGGAGGCTGTTGCTCAACTGAATGCGACTTATGATAGCCGTCGAGATGCTTTTGTCCAGGCAGCTGCTAAGATTGGCTGGAAGGCCTTTCCATCCAAAGGTTCTTTCTATGCTTGGATGCCTGTACCTGAGGGCTACACTAGTGAGAGTTTTGCGGATCTTTTGCTTGAGAAAGCCCATGTTGCTGTGGCGCCAGGTAAAGGATTTGGACCAGCGGGTGATGCTTATGTTCGTATTGGACTTTTGGTAGAGCCAGAACGTCTGGTCGAAGCAGTCGGTCGTATTGCCAACTTGCAATTATTTAATAACTAGATAACAATCATGAAACAAGTAGTTGAAAAATACTGCTTGTTTTTTCATGTTAATTTTAATCCCTCCTTGACAAATGAATAAAAATACAATAAACTGGTTACATATTTATTCAAAAGGAGTGCATAAATGAAAGTTTCAATCGTTGGTATCACTGGTTATAGTGGTTTAGAGTTAGTTAAAATTTTGAATAATCATAAAAAAGCAGAACTTGTTTCTATTCACGCAACCAAGGAAGTGGGCCGACGATTGTCTGATGTGTATCCCTATCTGACAGGTGTTTGTGACTTAGAAATTGAAGCTTACGATGCGGAAAAGATTATGCAAAAGGCGGATCTGGTTTTCTTTGCCACACCTTCAGGAGTCGCTAGCTCGCTAGCAGAGGAATTTGTTCTGGCTGATTTTCCTATTATTGATTTGTCTGGCGATCATCGCTTGCCAGCAGATGTTTATCAAGAATGGTATAAAAAATCACCTGCTAAGCAGAGTGTTTTGAATAAATTTACATATGCATTATCAGAATATGCAGATGTGAAGGGTAAGAAATTTATTGCCAATCCTGGATGCTATGCGACAGCGACAGAGTTAGCCTTGATTCCTTTGGTTGTTACCGGTCTGATTGAGACGGATAGTGTCATTGTGGATGCCAAGTCTGGTTTAACTGGTGCGGGTAAGGCTTTAAGTGAGTCTAGTCATTTTGTCAATGTTCACGATAATTACGTGACTTATAAACTCAATCATCATCAGCATATTCCTGAAATTGTTCAAACCTTGCAGACCTTTAATCCGGAAATGCCTGAGATTCAGTTTTCAACGTCGCTTTTACCAGTTAATCGCGGAATCATGGCTACGGTTTATTGTAAGTTGAAGAGGGACGTGACTGTAGCTGATGTGGCTTCAGCATTCACAAAGGCTTATAGTGATAAACCTTTTGTACGTGTGCAAGATAATTTGCCAGAACTACACAACGTTATTGGATCGAATTTTACAGATATTGGCTTTGCCTATAATGAGAAAACCAATGTTCTGACAGTTATTTCAGTCATTGATAATCTGCTTAAAGGAGCAGCTGGACAGGCAGTGCAAAATCTCAACCTCATGCAGGGGTGGGATGAGACGGAAGGTTTGCTTATGACACCGTCATACTTGTAGATGTAAGCATAGAGTTAGGAGAAAAAATATGAAAGTCATTGAAGGAACAATTGCCAGCCCGTTAGGATTCTCAGCAGATGGGCTACATGCAGGATTTAAAAAGAGAAAAATGGATTTTGGTTGGATTGTCTCTGAAAAACCAGCCAGTGTCGCAGGAGTTTATACGACCAATAAGGTGATCGCAGCTCCTTTGATTGTGACCAAGACCTCAGTTAAAAAGGCTGGGAAAATGAAGGCCATCGTTGTTAACTCAGGTGTAGCCAATTCTTGTACAGGGACTCAAGGATTGGAGGATGCTTACACCATGCAGGAGTGGACCGCTGAAAAGCTAGGTGTTGAACCAGACTTGGTTGGTGTAGCTTCTACAGGGATTATCGGTGAGTTGCTACCAATGGATACCTTGAAAAATGGTCTTTCCAAGTTGGTGGTCAATGGGAATGCTGATGATTTTGCTAAGGCGATTTTGACGACAGATACAGCAACTAAGACTATTGCTGTGACGGAGACTTTTGGACGTGATGTGGTTACTATGGCTGGTGTCGCTAAGGGCTCAGGTATGATTCACCCGAATATGGCAACCATGCTTGGGTTTATTACTTGTGATGCCAATATTTCTAGTGACACCCTTCAGTTAGCCTTGAGCCAAAATGTGGAAAAGACCTTTAATCAGATTACAGTTGACGGAGATACTTCAACCAATGATATGGTTCTTGTCATGTCAAATGGTTGCACGCTCAACGAAGAGATTTTGCCAGATACACCAGAGTTCGATAAATTTTCGAAGATGCTGAATTTTGTGATGCAAGAGTTGGCTAAGAAAATTGCCAAGGACGGTGAAGGTGCCAATAAGCTCATCCAAGTTGATGTGATCAATGCCCCTAATGCCCTTGATGCCCGTATGATGGCAAAATCTGTTGTCGGTTCAAGCCTGGTCAAAACAGCCATTTTTGGTGAAGATCCTAACTGGGGACGTATTTTAGCCGCTGTGGGCTACGCTGGTGTGGATGTTCCTGTGGATAATGTTGATATTATGCTTGGCGGTCTGCCAGTTATGTTGGCCTCTAGTCCTGTTTCCTTTGATGATGAAGAAATGAAAGACATCATGCATGAGGATGAAGTGACCATTACGGTAGATCTTCATGCTGGACACGAAAAGGGAACCGCATGGGGGTGTGATCTCTCTTACGATTACGTTAAGATTAATGCCCTCTATCATACCTAGACTGTCTAAGGAAAAGGAGTTAACTGATGACTACTGAATATATTGTAATTAAAATTGGTGGAGTAGCCAGTAAGCAGCTAACTTCTGAGATACTGGATAAACTGTCAGAATGGCAGCAGGCTGGTCAAAAAATAATCATCATCCATGGGGGTGGTTTTGCTATTAATCAGCTAATGGAGGAGAATCATATTCCAATTCACAAGGTAAATGGTCTTCGTGTGACGAGTCAGTCAGATATGGCCTTGATTAAAGAAGCTTTGGTTGACATAGTTGGGAAAAACTTAGCAGGTGAGCTGACAACTGCAGGTTTGCCAGCCTATCAGCTTGTAGATGAATTGCCAGACCTCGTCCATGCTGATTTCTTAGATCAAGAGACCTATGGCTTTGTGGGTGAAGTCAAAAACATCACCAACCAGACCCTAGTGACACTCCTATCTCAAGGCAAGATTCCTTTGATTCCTAGCTTGTGCTATAGTGAGCAGGGAGATTTGCTCAATATCAATGCGGATTACCTTGCTAGAGCTGTGGCAATTAGTCTAGGTGCCAAAAAACTTATCCTTATGACAGATGTTAAGGGTGTTTTAGAGAATGATCAGGTTTTGGAGCATCTGAATTTTGTGGACGTTCAGAAAAAAATAGATTCAGGTGTGATAACTGGAGGCATGATTCCTAAAATTCAAAGTGCTGTTCAGACGGTTCAAGCCGGTGTCGGGCAGGTCATTATTGGTGATAACCTGACAGATGGTACCATAATCAAGGAGTAAGAGATGACAAAACTATTTTCAAATTATAAGCGGGCAGCGATTGATTTTGCTTCGGCACAGGGCAATTATTTGACTGATACAACTGGCAAGACCTACTTGGATTTTTCATCAGGTATTGGGGTAACCAATCTGGGTTACCATCCCTATGTCAATCAGGCTTTGACAGAACAGGTGGGCAAGATTTTGCACCAGCCAAATCTCTATCACAATCAGTTGCAAGAAGATGTTGCTGACCTTTTAATTGGTGACAAGGATTATCTGGCCTTTTTCTGTAACAGTGGTGCAGAGGCCAATGAGGCAGCTATAAAAATCGCTCGTAAGGCATCAGGCAAACAAGAAATCATTACCTTTCAAAATTCCTTCCATGGTCGAACGTTTGGATCCATGTCCGCCACTGGTCAGGATAAAATCAAACAAGGCTTTGGTGAAGGTGTGCCCCACTTTAGCTATGCTATTTTCAATGACATAGATAGTGTCAAGTCCCTAGCTAGTGACGAAACAGCGGCTATTATGTTGGAGTTGGTTCAAGGGGAATCAGGTGTTCAACCTGCTGATAAGGACTTTGTTAAGGCTTTGGCTGACTTTAGTAAGGAGACGGGTATTTATCTTATTGTAGATGAGGTTCAGACAGGACTTGGTCGTACTGGTAAGCTTTATGCTTATGAGCACTACGATATTGAACCAGATATCTTTACTCTGGCAAAAGGTTTGGCAAATGGGGTGCCAGTTGGTGCCATGCTTGCTAAGTCATCTCTTGGAGAAGCCTTCTCTTACGGAAGTCACGGCTCTACCTTTGGAGGAAATAAACTGGCTATGGCGGCGACCAAGGCTACACTTGAAGTTATGTTGGTTCCAGGTTTTCTAGATACTGCCTTTGAAAATGGAAACCAGCTACAAGCAAAATTGCAGGCAGCTTTATCTGATAAAGAGACGGTTACCACTGTACGTGGCTTGGGCTACATGATTGGCATTGAGACTACTGGCAATTTAGGAGAATTGGTCCAGTCAGCTCGAGATAAGGGGTTAATTGTCTTAACTGCAGGGACAAACGTGATTCGTCTTTTGCCACCAATCACCCTAAGTGATGCTGAAATTGAAAAGGGTGTGGCTCTCCTATCAGAAATATTTGACTAGAATATAAAAATCACTTGATTCTTGAATCAAGTGATTTCTTTTACTCATTGTCAGTAGCAATCTCGCTGAGAAGTCCTTTAGCTGTTGTTGTTGGCAGAATACGGACACGATTAAGTGAGAGGAGACCATCCTTGGCACTAGCTAGCCCTTCGTTAGTTGTCAGTCCTAACTTGTATGTTTTCTTAGCTAGGTCCAGTGTCGTTTGATTGTAGCGACCTGATGGGTAGGCAATGGTATTAACCTTTGTATTGAGTTTATTTTCAAGGAAGTCAATAGAATCCGTTAATTCAACCTTTTGTGTTGCCTTGTCAGTGGCTGACAAATCAGGGTGGTTTACCGTATGAGACTGGAAGCTCATACCGTGAGCCATCATTTCTTTCATCTGTTTGACGGTAAGATTTCCAGCATTTCCCTTCTTAACAAAGCCAGTGATGACATTGTTGGTTGCCTTAGCCTTGTATTTTTTGAGAATCGGATAGGCAATCGTATAGAAATCTTCGTTACCATCGTCAAAGGTCAGCCAGACAACCTTCTTAGCAGGCAAGGCATTTTCAGTGAAGGCTTTATAGGCTTCTTCAGGTGTTAGGAAATAGTAACCTGCCTTAGCTAATGCCTTGATTTGTGCCTCGAAGAGGTCTGGGTCAACGATAAGGTTGGCGTTGGAGGCTTCAGATGGATCCATGACGTGTACCGCATGATACATGAGGATAGGGATTTGGACAGGTTCGTCATAGGTTTTCCATTTAGCTGTCGTCTTAGACTGACTGGTCTGAGCCTGTTGTTGCTTGCTTTTCGACTGATTTGGTCGGTTAAGCATAAAGACTGCCAGTAAGGCAAGAAGGACGAGGTTTAGGATAAGCAGAAGAAGATTCAGTTTCTTTCTGTTAGCTTGACTTGATTTTTTCTTTTGAGAAGTCATTGTATCCCCTTTCAAATAGGTCTAGCTATTATTCTAACAAAAATGGGATGGAAATGCACAGAATTTTCAGTAAAAAAGAATACTCAGCTCCTTAAATGGCAACAATATTCTGTCAATTCCGATAGAAATATGGTACAATTAAAAAAATGTATGTTTTTAAGGAGAAATCGTAAATGTCTATTAAAATTGGATTGCTTGGCTTTGGTACAGTAGCTAGCGGTATTCCTTTCCTTTTGAAGGAAAATGGTGAAAAGGTTCTTGCAGCCTCACGTGACCAACTCGAAATTGCCAAGGTTTTGGTTAAAGATGACGAGGAAAAAAATCGTCTTATCGCTGCCGGAAACGACTACAATTTTGTCACAAATGTTGACGAAATCCTTAACGATGAAGAGATTCAAATCGTTGTTGAATTGATGGGTCGTATCGAGCCAGCTCGTACCTTCATCACAAAAGCACTTGAAGCAGGTAAAAACGTTGTTTCTGCCAATAAAGACTTGATTGCTACTCATGGAAAAGAGTTGATTTCTCTAGCCCAAGATAAGGGAGTGGCTTTCTACTATGAAGCTGCCGTTGCTGGTGGTATTCCAATTTTGCGTACTTTGGCTAACTCTTTGACGTCTGACAAGGTGACACGTATTCTTGGTGTGCTTAACGGAACATCTAACTTCATGATGACTAAGATGGTTGACGAAGGTTGGTCATATGAGGACGCTCTTAAGACTGCCCAAGAACTTGGTTATGCTGAAAGTGATCCAACTAACGACGTTGAAGGTATTGACGCTGCTTATAAAGCTGTTATCCTTAGCCAATTTGGTTTTGGTGCCACAATTGATTTCGACGATGTGACTCATAAGGGGATTACAAACATCTCTACTGATGATGTAGCTGTCGCTCAGGAATTAGGTTATGTCATCAAATTGGTTGGTGATGTGCGTGAAGTAGAATCAGGTATCTCAGCAGAAGTATCGCCAACATTCTTGCCAAAAAATCACCCACTTGCTAGTGTTAACGATGTTATGAATGCAGTCTTTGTTGAATCTATCGGTATCGGAGAATCAATGTACTACGGTCCAGGTGCTGGTCAAAAACCAACAGCAACATCTGTTTTGGCAGACATTATCCGTATTGCTCGTCGTCTTTCAGATGGCAATGTTGGTAAACCATTTAACGAGTTCCGTCGTGACTTGCCATTGGCTAATCCAGCAGATGTTAAGAGCAACTACTACTTTGCCCTTGATACGCCAGATGAAAAAGGTAAAATCCTTCACTTGTCTGAAATCTTTAACTCAGAAGATATTTCATTTGAGCAAGTCTTGCAACAAAAAGCAAATGGTACTACAGCTCGTATCGTTGTGATTACGCATGCTATGTCTAAGACACAACTCAAAGCTGTTACTGAAAAACTTGAAGCAGCAGAAGACTTCACTGTTGTCAATACATTGAAAGTTTTGTCTAACTAATTGATAAGCCCATACTGGTGCGTATAAGAAAGGTGTTCAAGGAGAAAAGTCGCTGATGGCTTTCCTCCTTTTGGTGTATTATTATGAAAATTACTGTTCCAGCAACATCTGCCAATATTGGTCCAGGTTTTGACTCTGTGGGTGTTGCCGTTTCTAAATATTTGACAGTCGAGGTGCTTGAACCAGCGGATGCATGGCATATCGAACATGAATTGGGAGATATTCCTTCAGATGAAAATAACCTCCTCATTTCAACTGCCTTGCAAGTTAAGTCTGATTTGCAGCCCCATAAATTGGTGATGGCATCAGATATTCCCTTGGCGCGTGGGCTAGGTTCTTCAAGTTCTGTTATTGTCGCAGGAATCGAGTTGGCCAATCAATTGGCAGACTTGCAGCTTTCAGACGATGATAAACTTGATATTGCAACCAAGATTGAAGGTCACCCGGACAATGTTGCCCCAGCTATTTTTGGGAATCTCGTTGTAGCCTCTTATGTGGATGAACATGTTAATAGCATTGTGACAGACTTTCCAGAGTGTGCTTTTGTAGCCTTCATTCCGAGCTATGAACTTAAGACGTCTGATTCACGTGGGGTACTTCCAAGTGACCTGTCTTACAAAGAAGCTGTGGCTGCATCATCTATTGCCAACGTTGCCATTGCAGCTCTTTTTGCAGGGGATTTGGTTAAGGCGGGACATGCTATTCAAGGGGATATGTTCCACGAACGCTACCGTCAAAAATTGGTTAAAGAATTTGCGACTATTAAGGAATTGTCAGGTCAATACGGTGCTTATGCGACCTATCTCTCAGGCGCTGGCCCAACAGTTATGACCTTGATACCAAATGATCAAGCTGAGGCTCTAAAAACGGCTATCGATGGTCTTGGTTTAGATGGTGAAACCTTCATCCTATCTGTGGATAAAGCAGGTGTTGTCGTTGAGTAGAAAAAATCAAGGGCTACTCTTTGGTCTAGCCACCTATATTCAATGGGGATTTTTATCCCTTTTTTGGAAGCTTTTAGCAGGTGTTTCGGCTTACAACACCTTCTCGTGGCGGATTGTTTTTACAGTGGTGACTATGCTGACTTACGCCTTAGTCGCTAAGCAAAATACACTTTTCAAAAAGGAGCTTGTAGAACTTTGGCAAGATAAGAAAGCCTTGCTTCGTATGCTACTTGCTAGCTTTCTCATAGCAGCTAACTGGTTGATTTATATCTATGCTGTGGGTCATGGTCAAGCGACGCAGGCTAGCCTGGGCTATTACATTATGCCTATTGTTTCTATCCTGTTTGCCCTCATTTTTCTTCGTGAATCATTGAGTAGGACCATGTGGGTAGCAGTAGTATTGGCCTTTATAGGAGTACTGGTTCTTGTTGCCAATACAGGAAAACTTCCCATGGTTTCATTGGGATTAGCTCTGAGCTTTGGTTTCTATGGTCTAATCAAAAAAGGGGTTAGGCTCTCCAGTGACGTAGCCATGCTAGTAGAAAGTGGCTTGCTACTACCTTTTGTAGCTATCTATCTCGTTTTCTTTTCTCCAGAATCATTTTCTTCCTATTCGAGCATGGAAATGTTTCTCCTAGCCATATCCGGTGTGGTGACGGCCGTTCCATTGCTTTGCTTCTCAGAAGCAGTCAAAAGGGCACCGCTTAACCTTATCGGTTTCATCCAGTATCTTAATCCTACCATTCAACTTCTTGTAGCCATTCTCATTTTTGGTGAGACGGTCAGCTTTGGAGAGTTGAAAGGCTTCCTCTTTATCTGGATGGCCATCCTAGTCTTTGTAACTGGCCAAATAGTAACATTTCGTAGAAGTTTCTGATAGCTATCGGGAACTTTTTATGATGTCGTCCTAAAAATGAGCCAAGTTTATCTGACAATTTTAGAAGTTTAAGATATAATAGTAGTATTAGATTAAAATAGCGGAGAATTTTATGCGAAAAATGAAAAAGCTAGTGGGCTATCTGCTTCTGCTCGCTATCCCAGTTGCCATCGCTGCAGCCTTGTTTATTTTTAACGGTTCAGGTTATCGCTTGTCAGAACAAGATGCGGCAGACATTGCTTACAAAAATGCAGGTGTCAAAACTTCTGAGATTTCTCAATCAACAGTTTCAAAATCACGTTCTGGACTTCACGGAAGTTATGAGATTAGTTTCACAACGTCAGACAACCATTTTGAGTATACAATTGATGGTCAGTCAGGATCTATTTTGAAACATAAGAGTGACCATCCAACAACTAAGGATGAGGATGACGCTCAAAAAGGTGAAGAACCTAAAGACGAGACTCAACCTAGTGAAAGCAAGGAAGAGACAGCTGTATCAAAAGAGACTGCGCAAACAACAGCTCTTAACCATGCTGGCCTAGCTGAAGGTTCTGTGACAAACTTGAAAACGGAATTGAAGACTGAAGGAGACGGTAAGGTCTACAATATCAGCTTTGACTATGCTGCTAGCGGTCTACGTTATAAATACGCAGTAAATGCTGATTCGGGAGCTATCGTAGCCTATACAACTGAGTATCTCACAGGGGTTGCGACTCCTGCTCAGTAGGTCGCAGATAGAGTGAAAGCTCTCCTTATTATTAAGGAAAATCCTTGCAATTTCTCTGAAATGGTGTAAACTAAAAGTGAAAACGGTAACAGTAGCTGTAAAAGTTGCCGTAGAATCAAGGAGGCTTTGACCATGAAAGAATTCCAAGCATTTAAAGACACGCTTAGCAATAAGGCTCTCAAAGCCATTTACGAAGAAAGTAAATTGGAAGTCCAAGACGAAACAACTGAAGGCACAGAAGCCTTCTCACTAGCCTTGGCAACCCAAATGGCTATCAATCTACTCGAAAGCTATGAAAAATGGCTAAAAGAAGAAAGAGCTAAGGGAGATAAATAAGATGAAATCCTTGTCGGAAGACAGGGATTTTTCTAATGGAAAATAAAGTTATCTAGAATGTAGATTATCTGTCTTGAAATGTCTATAATACCATCATTCATGCACTTAAAATAAAATAAATGCTTTTACTTATGATAAATGAGCCATTTCTTGTGAAAAAGGTCTCGATTTTAGCCGATGTTTTGTTACAATGGTTTCAGCAAGTTCCTTAAGAGAGGAGTAGAGAGATGATTTTCTTGGTGGTTAGGATAATTACTATGATGTTAGGGGTTATAGTTACTTACCTGCTATTGTGTTATTTTATTAGTCATACACAGTCCGAACATGTTTTAATAAGAGCACATCAAAGACGAGTTGCAGCTGGGAAAAAGCTCAAAGATGTTTGTGAGCTTGAATTAAAAGTTCATAAAGAACATTTTCAGAAGGATTTTGAAGGAAAGTGATGGTGAACTTCATGGAGTTAATTAAATCATTTCTTGTGGCGCCCTATTTTCTTGGGGTGATTCTTGGTGGTGTATTTTTAGGGATTTATATGTTGATAGATAAGATTATTAAGAATCCGATGAAAGATATCGATTGTTACAAAAAGTTTGTAGAATCTTACAAAGAAGAAGCTGATTTTTATAAAATGACCTCCGAAGAGTATAAAACGATGGCAATAACTTACCGTAATAGGTATTTGGAAAGCCAAGCAAAGTTAGAACTTGTCATGAAAGGTAATAACAGCCATTGAAAATTGTGAGGAAAAGTAAGACAGAGGGCATACTTTCAAATTCAAAAATCAATAAGATTTCCATCACAATTTCATTTGTCTTGGTCTTAAAATTGTGATAAAATAAGACCATTCAGAGGTGCTTTGAAGCCCATTTGTCACAGGAAGCGGTGGTACTGAGAAATCCGCACAAATGTCAAAGCTGGTTGCTGATGGTCAAATTGAATCAAGAAAGCTGTGAGTGGTTACCACTCAAAACTGGGTGGTACCGCGGATACACATTCGTCCCTGTCATAACCATGACAGGGATTTTCTATAGCTTTTAAAGAACCAAGACCGAAGGTCGCAGGTGAATTTAGAGATATTGATGCAGACAGAGCGAAAGCGAGGTCTACGTTCCTACCAAAGGAGGGTGACATGAAGCAATCTTTTGAGACTAGTAAATTGTACTATGGTTTTCCAATTTTTATCTTGGGTTACCAGGACCAGACACATGGCTATAATGTGACGACTTGTAGTTCTTCCTATAGTCTAGGAGATTGGCTGGTCATCGGGGTTGGTAGCGAGGAAAATGCGGCAGACCAGATTAAGCATTATCAGAAGTTTACTGTGAATATTCCTGATGAAAGTTTAATGCTTGAGATGGAACAGGCTGGATTTATTAGTCACCGTGAAAAGATTGCTAAACTCGGCCTAGATTTCCAACCTTCTAAACTGACACAAGCACCTATACTGGATGCCTGTCCAGTCGTTCTGGATTGTGAGGTAGACAGAATTATTGAGGAAGATGGAATCTGCCATATTTTCGCTAAGATTGTAGATCGCCTTGCTGATCCTGGTTTGCTAGATGACAAGGGACATTTCCGTAATGATTCTTTTGCACCGACTTACTTTATGGGAGATGGTCATAAACGTGTCTATCGCTATCTAGATAATCGTGTCGACCCCATGGGAAGCTTTATCAAGAAAGCGAGGAGGAAGGATGACGAAAGCTGAATTACCAGAACGAATCGAGACGGAGCGTCTTCTTTTACGAGTCCGAACAGTGGCGGATGCAGAGGATATCTTTGCCTATGCTAGTCTCCCAGAGGTCGCCTATCCAGCTGGTTTTCCACCCGTCAAGACCTTGGAGGATGAGATTTATTACCTAGAACATATCCTTCCCGAGCGGAATCAAAAGGACAATCTTCCAGCTGGTTATGGCATTGTGGTCAAAGGGACTGATAAAGTGATTGGTTTTGTTGATTTCAACCATCGCCACGAAGATGATGTGCTTGAGATTGGCTATACCTTGCACCCAGATTATTGGGGCCGAGGTTATGTACCAGAAGCAGCGTGTGCTTTGATTAACCTAGCTTTTAGAGAACTAAACCTACACAAGATAGAATTGTCTTGCTTTGGTTACAACCTTCAAAGTCAACGAGTCGCGGAAAAGCTTGGCTTTACCCTCGAAGCTCGCATTCGAGACCGCAAAGATGCTCAAGGCAATCGCTGTGATGATTTGAGATACGGCTTGCTGAAGAGTGAGTGGGATGAGAAATAACTAAGTATAGACACTAAAAAAATTTGTAAAGTTTAAATAACTTATAAAGTATTGAGGTACAAAATGGAAAACGAAAGCTTGGATTTAATTATTAAGGAAGTAGAAAATCAACAGGAAAAAGAGTTAGTTCGTTTTGAATCTAACTTATCTGAAGGAATAAATAAGTACAAAGAAGTATTACCAGCTGATCTAATAACACCCCAACTACAGGAAAATTTATGCTAGAATTGATAACAGAATTTCTGAAAAGTGAAGAATTTAAAAAACAAATGAAATTCATGGTCGAAACTTTAGTCACTAAGGTAGTTGATAAAGTTATAGAAGAAAAGAAAAGAAAAAAAGTTATTAAGAAAGCGGGCGACCTGCCCGATGGGAGCGCCAGCACGCCGGACTTCGAGGATGTGAGCGAGTATTTTTTGGATGCTGGATGTGAGAATAGGCTTGCCAGCAGGTTCATGAACTACTATGATGGAACAGGTTGGATGACCAAAACCGGAAAGCCTATCACCAACTGGAAGGCCTTTGCTGATATGTGGATTGACAGAGATCAAGAGAAGCAACAGTACAGTGAACCAGAGTTCAATCGTCTGTAAAGGTTCTTTCCCCCTACAACCCTCTATCTCCAAAAGCTATACCGTTAGCCAGCAGGTCATACCGTGACCAACATTTTCCGTCAGACTCTATTGGCTGAATATGGGCATACCGTCCAGCTAACCTCTACATTACGTCACCCTCTATTGTCCGGCGCACCGCGCCGACCGGGTGACCTCCAACGGTGACGGCATCTAGCCTGTAAAGGGTAGCAACATCTGACCCGTCACCAGCTACGACTATTTCACATGGAGAATTGGCTTCATTTTGTAGTCGGTTGGATATGTATAAATGTTGCATATACTATTCCTAGCAGAACGCTATGGATTGAACGATATACCATAGTGCATTACTGGGAATTAAATCGAGCAGGAACAGAACGAATCGGATGATACGACTATTTTAGCAGAATAATCCCTAGATAGTTACTAGGATACATAAGCGTATATTATAATAAGTACGGTTGGCATACGAATTTGGTATGGCTAGACGAGAATAAAATTGACTGGTGTCTTGACACATATTGATTTTGGGAGATGCCGGATTGCTTAGCGACTATCGCATCTCTCTTTTCCTAAAAGGCAAACGACTATTTCACACAAAAAATACACGACTATTTGACGAAGGTTCGCAAGAAAACGTTACGACTATCACTCTGCGACTATCAGCGGATTGTTCGTTACTGTACTATATATAGGACTTTCAAACGATGGTCGTCTGACGACTTTACGACTATTCCACGACTATCCGCCGGGAGAAACTACGACTATTCCAACTGAAACGCTGCGACTATTGCTGACCTCTATTAGCTATTGGGCGAAAGCCCGAAAAGAGACGCAGCAGCAGCCGCCAATGGTTCCGCGCCGCCCGCCGCGTCCCTGCCGCTGGACTGCCCGCCGGGTGGAGGGTGCCAAACTGGCCTTGTGCACTCTGACCGTTGACCTAGTGCCAGACTGCAAACCGCCGGGCGTGAGAAGTATCGAGACGCCGCCCGCCGCCGCTGGCATGGTCTGCGCTCCTCTTATATATATATTATTATATAACCAAAATATTAAGAAAATGGTTTCAACTAAAAGTCGTATGCCTTCATGCGGAGGATTATATGCTTGGCTATTATTTGATTTTTGTCCCACCGAATACCTCGCTCATATCCATATGGTCAAGAGCCGTGTCTATCTGATTGATCTCGGCGGGATTTATCTTTATATCCACAGCCCCCGCATTCTCTTTTAGCCGGCAGAGATGACGAGTTCCGGGAATAGGAACGATCCACGGCTTTTTTTGTAGCATCCAAGCTAGGGATATTTGTGCGGGAGTAGCATGATGCTCATCGGCCAGATGGTTTATGAGATCTAGAAGAGGCTTGTTCTTCTCGAAACTTTCTTTTTTGAATTGCGGCATAGTTGCCCGGTAATCATTTTGAGGGTTGAATACGCTTTTGACATCATAGCAAGC
>OGFP01000509.1_pt1 | contig 15138 bp, 11 predicted proteins | sample 1570971 | NCBI WGS metagenome assembly OGFP01 (sample SAMEA2582033, study PRJEB24529) | metagenome | biome: Human gut stool | place: China | collected 2011 | reverse complement strand
AAATCTTAAATGATGAAACATTGCCATTGCTTTGTAAAGTAGCGGTAAGCCAAGCGGAAGCAGGTGCGCATATGGTGGCTCCATCCGATATGATGGATGGCCGTGTAGGTGCTATTCGTGAAGCCCTTGATGCGGCAGGTTATACTAATGTATCTATCATGAGCTATGCTGCAAAATACGCATCTGCTTACTATGGTCCATTCCGTGGTGCTGTTAACTCTGCACCTAAATTTGGGGACCGCAAATCCTATCAAATGGACCCAGCTAATCGCTTGGAAGCTTTCAGAGAAATCGAACTCGACATCGCTGAAGGAGCAGATATTATCATGATTAAACCCGCCTTGTCCTATTTGGATATCGTTCGTGAAACACGTGACCGCTATGAATTACCTGTAGCGGTATACAATGTGTCTGGCGAATATGCGATGGTTAAATCCGCTGCAGCAGCTGGACTTATCGACGAAGAACGCCTCGTTATGGAAACAATGCTTTCTATGAAGCGCGCTGGTGCTAAAATCATCATTACGTACCATGCTATAGATATTGCTAAATGGTTACAAAAGTAAGGAGAAACCATGTTCCAACTCGGTAAATCTGAAAAAGCCTTTGAAGAGGCTAAACGCTATATGCCAGGCGGCGTAAACAGTCCTGTTCGTTCCTACCGCAGTGTAGGTTCTAACCCTCCGTTTATCAGCAGTGCTAGTGGCAGCCGTATTTATGATATCGACAACAACGAATACATCGACTATGTGTTGAGCTGGGGCCCTATGATTTTGGGCCATGCAAACCCTGAGGTTATCGCCAGCTTGCAAGAGGCGATTCCTCGCGGCACTAGCTACGGTGCGCCTACACTACTAGAAACAGAATTGGCTAAAAAGGTACAAGCCTTCATGCCATCTATGGAGGTTATCCGCCTCGTTAACTCTGGTACAGAGGCGACTATGAGTGCCTTGCGCGTAGCTCGCGGCTATACTGGTCGAGATCGCATCGTGAAATTCGTCGGCTGTTACCATGGTCATAGCGATGCGCTCTTGGTGAAAGCTGGCTCTGGCCTTGCTACCTTTGGCGTGCCGGATAGTCCAGGTGTTCCACAAGGCGTAGCAGAAAATACAATTACGTTACCGTACAATGACTCTGATGCGGTTCGTAAATTATTCGACGATATGGGCGATACTATTGCGGCTATCATCGTGGAACCTGTAGCAGGTAATATGGGCTGTGTGCCTCCAGTACCAGGTTTCCTCGAAACCTTGCGCGAAGTGACTAAGGCTCACGGCGCTGTGTTGATCTTTGACGAAGTTATGTGTGGCTTCCGCGCTAGTAGTGGGGGTGCCCAAAAGCGTTACAAGATTAAACCGGACCTTACATGCCTTGGTAAAATCGTTGGCGGTGGCATGCCACTTGCTGTATTTGGTGGCTCTCGTGAAATTATGAACCAAATTGCACCAGCGGGTCCTATCTACCAAGCTGGTACATTGAGCGGTAATCCTATTGCCGTTACCTCTGGTCTTGCAACGCTTTCTATTTTGCAACGAGATCCAACTATTTTTAAACAAGTAGAAGATGCAACCATCGCCCTTTGTGAAGGCTTTGAACGCTTGGCCGCACAATACAATGTGCCTGTTGTAGTTCAACGGGTAGGCTCTATGTTTACCATCTTCTTCACTGATAAACCAGTTAAGAACTTTGATGATGCAGCAGCGTGCAACGAAGAACAATTCAAAATGTTCTTCCATCATAATTTGAGCCATGGTATTTACTATGCGCCAAGCCCTTATGAAAGTAACTTTGTTTCTATCTGCCATAAGAGTAGTGAATTGGAACGCACATTAGCAGTTGCTGATGAAGCTTTCAAAAAAATCAGTGATACATTATTATAAAAGTATATAGTTTGTAGTTGTTTATGTATCGATACAGGTGATGAACATGCAGTTTTACAAGAACTTAAAGCGTGCTCGCGTGCGCATGGGCAAAAGCCAAATCGAAGTAGCAAAGGCCGTAGGTATCAGTAATGCGGCGCTTTCAAACTACGAAACAGGGTATCGCGAACCAGATTTAGATACACTCTGTGCCCTGTCTCGCTATTATGGATTGACCTTGGATGAGCTGTTGGATGTAAATGGAGAAGAACACGAGCCCATCTATGATCTCAGTCCTGTACTCAAAAATAAATACATCGCCTATAAAGGTGAAGTATTCGAGTTGAAAGACTCACAAAAACGTGCGCTCTTGCGCGAGCTAGATAATCTATTTACTAAATTTGAGAAATCAAAGGTAGAAGATAAAGGTAGCAAGCCAAAAACGTACAAACATGGGAATCCACATATCAATCGGGCGGGACTAGCTAGCAGTGCTGGTAGTTTAGCAGCACGACGAAATATTAAGTAGTGCTATGCTACATTGTATATTGAGTGGAACATGTTTATTAGAACAACTTAATTAGATCAATTATAAAAGCACCATCTATTTGGGGGCTAAACGACACATAAGTCGTTCCTAGATAGATGGTGCTTTTTTTGCCGTATATAACAAAATATTCGTTGGTGGTATACGCTAGTTTAACATATAATTGAATTATAAAAGAGGAATAAATATTTATTAATTAGATATGATATTTGATATTATTGAAAGATATTGGTGTTTTGTATAAAGGTATTTGATTATATATCTTAGGTAGTTTGGTATGAAAAAAATTTGTTCTTTAATACTGATCGTTATAGCAATTATTAGTACCGCTATTTATAAGTATTATTATCATGATGGTTCTCCTAATAATATAGTTATTATGGATGAGTCTCATGAGTTAGTAGATACTTTAATCAATGAATCGATTTCTAATCGTATTTTAGCTGTATATTTTGATGAGCCTTTCTATTATTATTTAGGCTATGATGGAATCGGTCGATATGATATTAGAAATCACATGTTAGATGTTCTAGAATTTGAAATTTACGGTGATGAGACTGGCAAGCATAAAATTAATTATTCAAGATCTAAGATGATTGTTAATAAGAAATCTAAGTTAGAAGATTTTTCAAAAGAGACTTTAGATAACTTTGAAAAAATGCTGATGAACTCAGAACGTGGTGCTAAATATTATAATAAACGATGGTATCATTCAGGCTATGAAGCCACATTTCTCGACTTAGATAAGCATCTAATTATTACAAATGACGTAAGAGGAATAAAAGAGACTCCTACTAAAATCTTAATATTTAATGTTAGTGGTTTTATTATCATTGATAAAGAAACAAATAATATACAAGTATATTTTGATGAAAGTATTGCTGGTAAAAAGGTTAGAGACTCTTTAATTACTATGTTGAAATATAACTATGGCGATTATCTAACCATATTAAATAGTCTTGATGAAATTGGGAAAGACGAACGGACCATCTTGTTACAATTAAGAGATAATTATGTTAATAAAAAGTAGTAATATATTATATTTATATTCATAATATTGTGTAGTAAAAATTGAGAGTACTTTAACGAGTTGATTTGATAGAGTTGTTAGTTTTGAAAAAGATAGGAATGTAAATATTCTATTTAGTATGTATTATCTTAATTATAAGGAGATTTAGTAGATCGATGGAGTTCTTTGATTCTTTTTTGAATTTATATAATACAAATTATGAGGTTAGCGGTGCAATTAAGGCTATAGGATTTTTAATTGCATTTATTTGTATTCCTGAGTTGATTGGTAATCATGATAGTATAGAATCTTTTACTCCCGCTAAGCCTGTAGTGAGACGTGTAGTGAGGATTATTTTAAGTATCCTCTTATTTTTTTCAATATTTACTTTGTTGGGGTTGCTGATGGATAATGGACTATTATAATTCACTAAGTAAAACGGGTTAATGATGAACGTATAGATTTTAAGTTAGAATAAATTAGTGGATAGAGGAATAAATATGATTTATTTTAAAAATAAAAAAAGCTTAGATACATTTTTAATGGTCTTTATATTGGGTGCTGTTAAGGCATATAGACGAAATTATATTGATTTGACCATTCTAGAATATTACATATTTAGTATGTTAATTCGATTAATGTGTAGAAAAGCACATCTGTCCGATAAACTGTTAAATATAATTGGTGATGGGATGAGTTTAGAGGATGTTGATGAGTGGATGGCTCGTAGAATCCCTATACCAGCATTAAATGATACGTTAGATGATATTGAATGCAGTAGTTGGATTGCTTTAATAGAACGGGAGTTAGAGGGTAATACTTTATCTGAAGCGTTAAAAATTTCTACACATGATGAAAAGAAGTTCGGTATCTATTTCTTTACCGATTATGTAGAGGAGATATTTTGGGCGTTGTTTTTGTTAGGATTGTATGAAGTCTTACAAAAACCTGAATTCATTTCTGAATCAATCTTAAGTTGTATTAAACAGACCTATTTGTCTGAAATATATACGTGTGAACGTATTCAGAATGAAGATCTTCAAGCATGTATTTCCAATTTACAGGAGATAGCCGATACTAATATATCCGGGCAATTAAGTAAAGATTTAATTACTATGAAAGCAAAATTAGCATCATTACAGGTATTATTACCATTTTATGGTATGAGTTCTGACAAGTTAGAAACAGGCATTGATTTAAAAGCCACTAAAGGGATGTTTTGGCAGATCAAAGTTTCAGGGGAGTTTATAGACTTAGGATTATAGATTTTAGAAGATTTTTAAGTTGTATATATACTTATGATTATTATTTAAGAAAACTAAGCTAGAAGACTTTTCAAAAGAGGCTTTATATAACGTTAGAAAAATGCTAATGAACTCAGACCATGATGCTAAATACTAACAATAATCGCTGGTATTATTTAGGTTATGAACTAACATTTCTTGATTTAGATAAACATCGAATCATTACTAATGATGATGTAAGAGGAATAGAAGATTTTCCGACGAAATTTCTAATAATTAATGTGAGGATATATGGATAGATATATTAATAAAATAAGAGATTTACTTATTGATTGTATGCCTAAACATTGGTATAAGGCTTATTTATATTTTGAGAGTACAGAAACTGGATCAATGACTTCAGCTGAGTACTACGTAAAGACTCCGGCTGGGTCAATCATTAGTTATGGCGATTTATTATATAATTGCAGTACTGAAAAAGTAAATTCTATAAATGATGGTATTAATAAAATTTTAACAAATGTACGTTTGTTGCATAATGTATCTGAAGATTCATGGACATGGGGGACAATGTATATTTCACGTGATGATTATGAGCCACATTGTGAATTTCATAATGATCCTGTAACTGACGATTATTGGCTTCAAAATAGATATAAGTGGGAGTATCAGAATTTTGGTGTTCTAGCTAGAGAAGATGAATTTGAGCCGGATGTATATAAAGAAATGCTAAAAGGTCCTCGAGGTGTTTTATTATTGGAGGATATGGAATCTCGTGTATTAGCAAAAAATTATACTGCTATTGATAAGGCGCTTAAGTTAAAGCATAAAAGCTTAGAATCGGAACTTGAAAAACATTATAATAAAGTGGCCAAAAGTATATACAAGTTAACGCCTCTAAGTTGGAGTCGTGCTAAATTACACTTTGATATGAATGTTGATAATCCTTCTGTAGAGCTTTTGGTTTATAAAACTGAGGATGATTCATGTATTACAAAGTATATAGAAAATAATGATAAAGAGCCGGCTATTATTTCGGAAGTTATGTATGATTTAAAAAATGAAGTGGTAGCGATGATTGAGACTTTTAAATTCTATAATCAAAACCCATTCTCTGGTTTAGTATATACATTAACCTCTAATGGTGAGGTATCTTTAGAGCTAACTTATGGAGATAAATGATTTAAAGTTCGTTGATGAAATTGATTAGATAAGCTTTTACGGACCTGTTCATTAGGTATTCGGAATCGATGGGTGGCAAACTATACTACAAAGAGTTAACTAATAGAGTTGACTCTGATATTAGTGATATTGATGAGATAAGAGGGAAAATTAGTGATGAAATTTAAAACAATTTATTCTGTTTTTTGGTACTTATTTTTAGGCTGCTCTTTTGTATGGCTAATTTGTGGATTATGCTACAATTTCTTCTATAATGATAAAGTTGAGCAGTCTAGAGTAGAATTGATACAAGCTTTAAATGCATATTTTCCTCGAGAACAATATTTGAATGCTAGCGAAGTATATGAGTCGAACAGAAGAACTCTTTTCTCAAAAGGTATGGCAAGAAATATAAGGAAAGATTCATTACATAAAGATATAGAATCAATAAAACCTATAAGTGGGAATTGGGAGTTAATTGACCAAGCTAAAACTCGTTATGTATATGAAAATGAATCGTATAGAGTATATGTATTAGAGGATCCAAGGAATGATGGATATATTGTAGTTTTAGCACGTAATAATTGGTTAGAAAGATTGCATTTATAATTTTATTTTAAATGGAGCTATATATGAAGATTGGTCTTTCATTATTTTTACTATGTATATATTGTCTATATTTTATTAGGAATCCTTATTTTGTATTAGACAAGGAACAAGTTAAACGTTCTAAATCTATGTTATATACGGAAATAGGAATAGGATGTCTGGTTTTTATACTCATTAATTTTCCTTATGATAGTGTTAATTTAATTCATCTGTTAGCTGTTATAGGCATATTGAGTTGGGTATTAGAATTGTGGTTGAGAATTTTGGCCATTAAGTCTGACTCTTCACTTACTTTAGAGAAAATGCCTATTCTATTGAAAAAAGCAAAAAGAGATTTTTATTCTGTAATACCTATAATAGTTATTTTTATGCTTATGATTCTTTTTAATGTGATAACTGATAATTTTAAATAATCTTAAATTGCAATATGAAACTAAATATAACTAAAATTAAATATAATTTGATTGATTAGTGAAAGAGAGTTGTATGAAGCAACTCTCTTTTGTCATATAAAACATATATATACATAAAATGTTGATTTTATGTTTCCTGAGAGATATAATCGAACTAATAAGTTAATAGTTATTTGAAAGTAATATATAGGAGAGAGAATTATGAAAGTAGTATCAATCGCTGCCGGTTGTGTGGGCTTAGTTGGCGTTATGTGTGTAACGACAACTTTGGCAGCGGATGTACCTTCCTCATTTATACAACAAGAAGCGGCTCGAGCCGATGCTTCTTTGCGTCAACGCGCGGAGGCACCTATGGCAAGGGCCGCTTTGTCGCGTTCAGAATCAAGTTATGACAATTTAAATGGCGCACCTATGGATGCATTGCCACAAGAAGTAGTGTCATTTCCAATTGACCAGATTGTGATTACGTCATCAGAACCGGTCTTTAAGAAGTATAGGAATCGACTGAAAATATATAATCATAACAACATTGGGGCAGAGGGGATTGCTGTTTTACAAAAGCAATTACAAGAGCAAATTCTTGCTGATGGATATGTAACGAGTCAAGTGGTAGTACCAAATCAAGATTTGCAATCAGGTACACTGACGTTTGAGATTTTACCAGGTTATGTAGAGGATATTATTCTTACGAATCCGAAAGCTCGCACGAATTGGCGAAGTGCTTTTCCAGTACGTCCCGGATATGTACTGCGAAGACAGGCATTAGAACAAGGTATAGACCAGATGCGAAATGTACCGGGGCAAGATGTGAAGCTTAGTATTGAGCCGGGAACAAAACCCCTTCATTCAATAGTGAAATTAACGGTAGAACAAAAAGGTTTTGTACATGGATCTTTGTTGTTGGATAATGCTGGCTATGAATCCACAGGGAAGTATCAAGGTACTATGTATGTGTCGTTTAGTCAATTGGCAGGGCTTAATGATACCTTGTCGGCTAGTATTACTAAAGATATCGGGCATCATGGTGATGGTCATGGATCGAAGCAGTATGCCGTAAATTATGCAGTGCCTGATGGAAATCGGATGTATCGTTTATCTACATATCAATATAGTTATCATCAATTGGTATTTATGCCAGAAGCATTCCGTTCTTCCGGGAATACTCGAGGAGTTGAGTTTTCTGTAGAGCAAGTGTTGAATCGGACGAGTCGCTCCAAGACCGCTGCTGTGGCTAAAGTGATTCATAAAACACGCCATAGTTATATTGATGATATAGAAATCGGTGTACAGGAGCAACATACGACTGCATTGGAGCTAGGATTATCTCATCGTCAATATAGTGGGAATACCATGTCCGATATATACCTCTTTTATCGCCAAGGTATACGAGGCCTAGGTGCTACAGTACGCAGCTGGGAAGGCGTGGCAGATAATCCAACTACGTTATATAAAATGGTGGGACTTGAGGGCGAAGTGCAAAGCGGTGTACGCATCGGTCATAAACAAGGTGTGTATACGATGCGTTTTAGAAGTCAGTTTACAAATCAACGATTGTTTGGAACTGATCAATTTAGTATCGGTGGACGCTATTCCGTACGTGGCTTCAGTGGGGAAGAAACATTACGTGGTGACTCCGGTTACTACATTCAAAATGAATGGGCCTTACCATTTAGACGACAACGAATAACTCCGTATATAGGTATAGATATAGGTCATGTATGGGGGCCGTCCACAGCGACACAAATTGGTAATACCTTAGTAGGTGGGGTTATCGGTGTTCGTGGGAATATCGGTGATGCATTTCGCTATGATGTGTCATTAGGCACTCCACTTAAAAAGCCGGACGGTTTTACTACTGATACAAGTGTATGGGCTTTCAGATCCAGTTATCAGTTTTAATTAAAAATGTGTGTTATTAAATGAGAGAGTATAAGGAAAGAATAATGAAAATTAAACAGTATACAGCAACCGCATTGTGTGCAGCCTTATTAGTTACAAATTCTGGACCGTGGATTCCGCTAGGAGTGGCACAATCTATCGTACCGAATCAAGGTGCAATGGGTCCTAATATGGATGAAGCTCGTAATGGAACCCCAATTGTGAATATTAATAAACCGAATGCTAAGGGCTTATCTCATAATCAATATGATATGTTTAATATTGATGAGAAAGGGGTTATTTTAAATAACTCAAAGCGGCCTGTATCTACGGAACTGGCCGGTTATGTGATGGGTAATCCTAACTTGAGAGGTGCTGCAGCTAAGACGATTTTAAATGAAGTAACTGGAACAGGTGCGACTGCAATGAATGGTGCTTTAGAGGTAGCGGGGCGTAAGGCACATGTTATCATTGCTAACCCAAATGGGATTGCTGTTAATAATGGGACATTTATTAATACTAGTGCGGCTACTCTGACAACAGGAAACCCTATTATTACAGACGGAACTATTGCTGGATATGATGTAAAGCAAGGTACTGTGAAGGTATCTGGACAAGGTCTCGATGTATCGCGTACATCTCGTACAGATATTTTGGCTGAAGCGGTACAGCTCAACGGTAAGGTATGGTCTGATGAAAGCCATGTGGTAACCGGTAATAATACAGTATCTGTCGATGGTAGTGGTAAGGTAACTAATGTTACGAAGACCAGTAACTCAGAACAGGTAGGTCTTGATGTTTCTCAAATCGGTGGTATGTATGCGAATAGCATGTACTTAGTAGGAACCAATGATGGTTTTGGCGTGAATAATAAAGGGATTCTTTCTGCACAAAATCATATTTCTGTAGACAGTACCGGCAAGGTACAAAATAGTGGCACTGTGGTGGCGCCGGATATAAGCATTAGTGCAAAAGGCTTTACACAAGTCGGTAAGGCTAAATTCTATGCTGATTCGGCACGCATTTCAGCAGATGCTTTCACACAAACCGGTAATGCTGTTACGAAAGATGCACCGGTACTCATCGCGCGTAATAATTTAGCGGTGGCTACTAATACAATAAAAAATACGAATGGTAGTGTGCTGAAGTCTGAAGGCGTACTACAACTTGGAAAGACGATGGATTATAACGGCGTTATATCTGGCAAAATGGATACATTAACTAATGTGGATGCTACTATTGAGGCTGGTCAGCAGGGAGTGATTCTTGCCAAATCCATTGCTAATAAAAATGGTGGCGTTACGTTGAAACGGGCTACTACAGGAACTACGGAGCATGTAAAAAATGAAGTGGCACCGGCCGGTAGTATCAAGCGGTACCAGCTTTCTGAGGAACGCATTTATGGGCACGATGATCCGATTCCACAAGATAAGGTTGTAGTTCACTCTTCTGAAAATTTACAATTGTCTATTAATGGAGAGCATCATGATAGCTGGACTAAATATGAATATGACCGTGCGCGAGTAAAAGAAGCAGTAGATACCTCTAAACCAGGACGCATTATTTCTGGCGGTAACTTACAAATCGAAGCGGACCTTGTGACTAATGATGCTAGCCAAATCAGTGCAGCGGGTACTTTGGCTGGTAAAATCGGCCATTATGAAGCGCTTAATCCGAAAGGAAATGAATATATTAGTGAGAATGGGACTGCTACAGGTTATAGTCGCCATAAACATCATGGATGGGATTCCACAAATATTCGTGAGGCGGAGTATCATAATGATGTAGTGCAACCGATAGATATACCGTTAACTGTTTATGGCAGTCATGTAGCTAATAGTACAACAGGTGCTACGGTAGATACGTCGGTATTGACGTCTATGAGTCAGTTATCTACAAATCCAAATACATCCTATGCGATGGAAACGGATCCGAATTTTACCAATCGAAGAAGCTTCTTATCCTCTGATTATGTTATCAATCGGTTACAACTCAATCCTATGCGTACACAAAAACGATTAGGAGATGGTTACTATGAACAACAATTGGTGATGCAGGCTATTTTACGTCAAACAGGTAAAAGTAGACTACAAGCGGGATTAACAGAGGAGGAGCAGTATCGTAAATTGATGGATGCAGGCCTCACTATAATGAAGTCTAAGTCCATGACACTTGGACAAGGATTAACTGAGTCGGAGCAACAGCAATTGACGGAAGATGTGGTAATGCTTGTCAGTCAACCGGTAGTATTGCCGAACGGTAAGACTGAAACCTTACTCGTACCAACATTATATTTGGCGCCAACCACACAACGTGTTGCGGGGGCTGCGAATATGCAGGCTCAATCGATTAATTTGCAAGTAGGTACGATGCATAACAGCGGTAGCATAGTGGCGGATGATGCGATAACTGTACATGGTAATACGATACACAATGATAACGGACTGATTAAAGGCCGTACAACGACTGTTGTAGCAGATACCGATGTTCGTAATACACAAGGTACGATAGAAGGACGTGACCGTACGACTGTATATGCTAAGAATGATGTGATGAATGAGGGCGGCACGATTAAGCAAACCGATGAAAAAGGAAAGCTTGTTGTGGCGGCGGATCGTGATGTTATCAATAACGGAGTTAAGTATGAAGGCAGCAATAGTAAGGTTGTATGGAACAGTGCCAATAGCCGCCGTGAGACTGTAACCGCTGTAGATCAAGGTCAAATTACGGCGAAAGGTGATGCTGTAGTTACAGCAGGTCGTGATGTTGCTATGCAGGGTGGTAAAGTGACTTCTGATAAGGATGTTACTCTAGTAGCTGGACGTCAGGTAAATATGCAGTCTATGACAGCGAATCATGAATTAGAGGAACATCGCTATGACAAAGGAAAATCCGGTGGTGGTCATTCTCAGACTACAGAAACACATGATTTAGTGAATGAAGTAACCACTGTAGGCAGCAGTGTGGAAGGTAACAATGTAACTGTGGCTGCTAATGCTGATGTAGCACTTAGTGGCAGTGAAATCCTGGCCGCTGATAAGGCACAGGTGGAAGGTAAGAATGTAAAACTTGATACCGCAGCAGCAACAAGTACCGTTGACCATGTGTATAAGGACAAGAAGAAAAGTTTAGTTAAACGGGAACGTACGGATACAACCGGTGTAGCACAAGTGACGGCTGTAACAGGTTCTGTTGTGAGTGGCAAAGACGTTGTGATTAAATCTGGTCATGATGTGACAGGACAATCCGCTAAACTGATGGGTGAAAAAAGCGTTCAAGTGATGGCAGCTGGTAAGGTTGAACTCGGTGCAGATAAGAATGTAACAAAAGAAGCGAGTACATATCGTCATAAGACTTCAGGTTTAATGGGAAGTGGTATCGGATTTACTATTGGTACAGAAAAACGAAATATAGATGACACCAATCGTGAAGAGGAGACCGTACGTAATACTATTGCTAGTACGAAGGGCCATGTAAACATTACGGCTAATGATATGGTACATCTTACTAGTGCCGACATATTGAGTAAAACCGGTACAACGATTGAGGGAGCTGCAGTAACCCTTGATGGTAATACTGATACGCAGCATATGACACATGACGATCGCTATAAAAAGTCGGGTTTAACAGTAGCATTAGGTGGCGCTTTAGCTGATAGTATAACGAATGCAACGCGAACTATTAAACAAGCTGGTGGCCGTGATGACAAACGTTTAGCAGCACTTGAACTTAATGAAGCTCGTAAACAGTTACAAGATGGATATGAAGCTGTAGATAGTGCTTTACATGGAGCCAAAATACGAGATGCAGTGACTGGTAAAGTTGAAAAAGTAGATGGTAAAGCTAAACGAGGGCCTAAAAATATTGATAATGCTATTAATTTATCTGTATCAATTGGTAGCACATCACAGAAACAAGGTCAAACTGTAGATACTGCAACTTATAAGGGAGGCTCTGTTATTAGTGACGGCGATGTTCGTATAACGGCTCATGATACTAAAAGAAATGGTATTACCCTTACTGGTGGAAGCGTATCTGCTCAATCTATTAGTCTGGCTAGTGTTAGCGATATTAATATAGAGGCTGGTAAGAATACAGTAGATATGAAAAATGACTATAAGAGTTCTGGCTGGAGTGCAGGCGCGAGTATTAGTTTAACTGGTGGTGGACTTCTCGATATTAATGCGAGTGCTCATATGGCACGACAAAATGGAGATACCCATCAAGAAAGTTATGTGCCAACAAAAATTAAAGCTGCTAAATTAGCACAACTTAAGGCTAAACGAGATACGAATATTATTGGCTCTACTGTAGCGGGTAAAAAGGTAGAAGTAGATACAGGTCGAGATTTACATATTCAAAGTTTACAAGATGTAGATAACTTTAAAGAACATAGTAAATCTGCTGGGTTCTCTGTTTCCTCTAAACCAACATTTAAGGATCCAACTGGCAGTATAAATGCTAGTGTAGGAAGAATCGATAGCAAATGGAAAAGCGTAACTCAACAAGCTGGTATTCTTGCTGGAGAAGAAGGCTATGACATTAATGTAGGTAACAGTACTACATTAGAAGGTGCTGTAATAAAAAGTGATGCTCCGAAAGTTAAGAATAAGTTGACCACTAAATCTCTAGAGATGAAAGATATCCAAAACGAAGCTGAGTATACATATAGTAACAATGGTATTGGCTATAACTACTATGGTAGTAAAAAGAAACTCGAAGAGATGAAGGCCAATGAAAAAGGTTATGATAAAATTTATAACAATATAGGCCTAGTTCCCAATTTAGGTGTAGGAGCTAAAGGTAAAGCAAGCTCTACTACTCAATCTGCTATTTCTGATGGTATACTTACAGTAGATGGTAAAGTGCTTGATCCTAAGACCGTTAATACTAATACCGAAAATACATTACATCAATTAGATAAGATCTTTGATAAAAAGAAAATTGAAGAACGACAAGAATTAGCTCGCTTATTTGCTAAAAATGCTTTTGAAGAAGTACATCGATTAAGTGATAAATATCATTGGAAAGAGGGCGGTCCTGAGAAAGTGGCTTTGCATGCTGCTATAGGTGAAATTACTGCACAATTGGCGGGTAATCCTAATGGATCGGGTGCATTGGCTTCTGGCGTTAATGAATTAGCAATTAAAAAGATAATTGATAAAGTTGGAGAAGATTATCCTGATCAAGCACAAATACTAAGTGCTATTCTAGGCGCGACAGCTAATAAAGTAATTGGTAAATCAGGTACAACTGGTGCTTCAATCTCTTACTTAGGTACAAAATGGAATTATGAAGGTATAAGGAATCCACGTGAATATCCAATTGCCGCATATTTAAATGCAGACGGATCATATAAATATGTTGATGAATATGGAAATGAAATCAATCGTGATGATATAAAACTTCGTAATTTAGTTATTTGGGTGGAGAAGGAATATAATACTGGTATTGGATATACAATGATGATAAATCGGGATGGTAAGCCTGATGCTTATTATAATGGTTCAATTAAGGAGCAAGGAAAGGGAGAAAGCTTTAGTTGGGTTGTTTATGGTAAAACAATCTTAGATTTAGAAGAGTATAGAAATCTAAAGGGAAGTGCTAATCCAACTAATGAAAAGGTTAGACCTATGGATCCAATGATATCAAATTTTACAGAAAGAAAAAAAGGAGTATTTGAGTCACTAGGATTTACTATGGAAAATCATTTAAAAGAGGCTTTGAATCCCTTAAGTGTAAGTTGGACAGGAGTAACTACTGCATTGGATTACAAAGCTAGTAAAATTGCTGATAAATACTTACCTATTGGTACAATTACTAACTATATAGGTATGGTTGCTGCTGATTCCGATGTTGAAAAATATGGTATTACAGGTGCTGAAGCACGAGTAAGAATGGATGTTGCGTATATAGGTGGTATGCTATTTGTAGGGAAAAAAGTGAAGCCTGTTGTAAATGCGATAGGTGTACACTTTAGTGATTATGAATTTAATAATGCAAAAAATAAGATAGCACCACCTTTATCTAAAGAGGCTGTACAGAAAGATAAGGATAAAAGGTTTGAGGAGGCATTGCATACAACTACTATGTAATGTAGGATTAGGGGTTAATTATTTTAAATATTAAATGGAGCTATATATGAAGATTGGTCTTTCATTATTTTTATTATGTATATATTGTCTATATTTTATTAAGAACCCTTATTTTGTATTAGAAAAGGAACAAGTTAAACGTTCTAAATCCATGTTATATACGGAAATAGGAATAGGCTGTCTAGTTTTTATACTCATTAATATTCCTTATGATGGTGATAATTTAATTCACCTTTTAGCTGTTATAGGTATATTGAGTTGGGTATTTGAATTGTGGTTGAGAATTTTGGCCATTAAGTCTGACTCTTCACTTACTTTAGAGA
>OGFP01000506.1_pt1 | contig 15186 bp, 18 predicted proteins | sample 1570971 | NCBI WGS metagenome assembly OGFP01 (sample SAMEA2582033, study PRJEB24529) | metagenome | biome: Human gut stool | place: China | collected 2011 | reverse complement strand
GACATTTCAGCGGGAGGCTAAAAGGCTGGCGAAACACTATTCCTCTTTTAAGGAGGATTTTGTTTCATTGATTGATGATTTAGAACAGAATCCTCTGCTAGGAACGGACTTGGGACATGGACTGCGCAAAGTTCGTATGAAAATAACTTCAAAAGGAAAAGGTAAAAGTGGAGGAGCAAGGGTTATAACATTTACTTTAGTCGTTTCTCAACAAGATGCAGTTTTGAATCTTCTCTATATTTATGATAAAGCAGATAGAGCGTCTATATCAGAAAAGGAAATAGAACAACTTCTGAAACAGAATGGATTGAAATAGAATAGAGAAAGGCACTGTTCACTAGTTTGTGCTAATAGGATGTGTAGGGTAATTCTTATAAGGCGGCATCTCAGATGTAGTATTCCGCTAAATCCACAATCCCAGCCCTCATCGCATATTTAGTAGCTTCATGTACATTATTTACTCCCAATTTGCGAAAGATATTCTTACGATGACTGTTTATCGTATGGAAACTAAGATTTTTCTCTGCTGCAATCTCTTTCGTCGTTTTCCCCAATGCAATTTCTTTTAGGATATTCTTTTCTGTCTGCGTCAGCAAATGGTCGTCCATGCTTGACGCTGCCAGCGGAGAAGAAGTTCCCGAAAGCAACAGATTGCTGACATGATTGCAAATATACCGTTGTTTGCGGGTGGCACATTGAATGGCAGTCATGATTTCTTCTTTCGAGTTATCTTTCATCACTACCCCGAAAGCCATACTGCTGAACAGTACCTGGCGGAGAAAGTTCAGGCTAAGTTCGTCAGAGAATAGAATCCAGTCGGCTTCCTTGAATCTTTCCTGCAAGACAATCAATTCATCCGCCCCGGCAAAATTGAACAGTGTATAATCCAATACAATCACCGCTTGCGGATGCAATCGTAGCTGCTGAATCAGTTCAGCCTTGTTATCAGCTTCTAAAAGGAGGGATACTTCCTTTTGTTTACTTAGCAGGAACATCATTCCTGCCTTACTGATATCCTGATTGTCTGCGATGATAAATTCTCTCATAAGCAACGATGAATAAAAAAACTCCGCTACAAATGTACGCATTTTGCGCGATTTGTAGCGGAGTTATGATAAGATTCTTGTATCCGGATTACCAGGAACGTCCTTTGAAGATATTTGACTGGTCAAGCGGAACGATATTTCCGTTCAATGTCAGGTTATTGTTGCTGAAGTTTGGGCTGATGCTAACCGAAGCAGTATTGTTTCCGCTGCTCATATTGATAAATACTTGAGCGGAGATGCCGATACCCTGAACGCTGAATGAGCAGTTTACATTTCCTTTTTTGTCGATATTCATCTTCATATCCGAAGAATTACCATCTACTGTAACACCACCGATTCCGTTAGGACCTGGGTAAGGAGTGTTGAAAGCTGTCTGTACGGTAGCTCTGTTGCCGTTCATCAAGACGAAGTTGGTGTTTGAAGTAACAAAAGCACTCATACCGTTGCGGAAGACAACTTGATTAGCTTCCAATACAAATTGCTTGTTCTTCAAAGCCTGTACAGCTTGTTGATAGGCTGCCATGTCCTGCACCTCTTCTTCGGCACGGAGTTTTGCTCTTTCTGCATCTCTTTGAGCTTTTCTTTCTGCGCGGCGTGCTGCTGCGTTACTTTCTTGTGCATACATCATTGTGCTTGCACTTACTAATACTAATGCTACTAATGCAATAAACTTTTTCATAACTTTTTTTTGTTTAGGTTTAATACGTTGTTCGTTTATTGCAAAAACAAAGTGTATGCCAGATTGTTCACGAACGTCTTGCAATTTTATATCCGATGGCTGCCACAGTGATACTCATTAAGGGGCTGATAATGTTGAAAAAACAATAAGGTAGATACACAAGTGTGGGTACACTCAAGATAGTAGCTTGTGTCATTCCGCAACTATTCCACGGAATCAATACGGATGTAACGGTTACTGCATCTTCCGTCGTACGGCTTAGTAAGCAACTTTCATACCCTTTCTTGGCATAAATATCACGAAACATATTTCCCGTCAGAATGATACTGATGTATTGGTCGGCAGTTGTCAGATTAAGAAACAGGCCGGAGCAGACTGTCGCTCCAACCACGCTGACTGTTTTCTTCATGAAGCGGACGAAGATGGAAGTGATACTTCCCAGCATACCGCTTGCTGTCATTGCCCCGCCAAAACACATGGCGCACAGAATCAGCCAAATCGTATTCATCATTCCCGCCATACCACGTGTAGCGATTAAATCTGTCAGAACGGCATTGTCCGTATGTAAATTTGTCGCTCCATAGACGGTCATCATCAGTCCTTTGAACAAAGAATCGAATCCGGAAACGGCAACTCCGGAAATCTCTTGCAACAACTCCGGCTGAAATATCAAAGCAAAGACACCAGCCAGCAGAGTGGATAGGAACAGCGTAACGATAGAGGGTACTTTCCGTGCTATCAGTATTCCAGTTACAACAGGGACTATTAACAACCACGGAGTGATATGAAACTTTTCGTTCAAAGCGGTTGCTACCTCCGCAATATGTTGTGTATTGCTGGCATCATGGGAAAGTCCTGCCACTGTGAAAATAATCAGTGTGATGATAAGAGACGGTACCGTAGTAATCATCATATAACGAATGTGACGGAACAGGGGAGTGTCTGTGATGGAAGACGCCAGGATAGTAGTTTCGGATAAAGGAGATATTTTATCCCCGAAGTATGCCCCCGAAATGATAGCTCCGGCAATCCATCCATCTTCAAAGCCTTGCGCCTTTCCGATACCCATCAATGCAATACCGATGGTGGCAATGGTGGTCCATGAACTTCCGGTCATTACAGAAATCAATGCGCAGATGATGCAGGTCGATGCCAGGAAGAAACTGGGATGGATAATTTGCATCCCGTAATAGATTAAAGTCGGCACTACTCCGCTAATCATCCAAATGCCACTCAACGCACCGATTATCAACAGAATGATGATGGCTGTTGCCACTCCGGCAATATTGTTGGTGATGGCGAGCTCGTAATCTTTCCAGGGAATCTTATAAAACACCATACCGATCAGGATACAAATGGCTGTAGTGGTAAGCAATGACACTTGACTTCCGCCGCTTAGGGCATCACTGCCAAAGGTACGGATAGTGGCAAACAATAATAACACCAGTACAACAATCGGTATCAACGATACGAGGGGAGAGGGAGCTTTCTTCATCTTGATTCTTATAACCTTTTATTTATTTTCCGGCTACTGCTTGTTGATAGCCGCGCAAAGATACAACAAAAAAGAATGAAATCTTTTGCTTCAAAACATCAGGTAATAAAAATTATTAGATGTTTATATTTGATTGGAATATATAGGAGACGGCTCAACTGGCAAAAGTCTTGCGCCTGATCCACCAGTAACGGATGAAAAGCACCCCTGTCAGGATGAGGGCGATGGATAATCCGGTATAGAAAACAGAAATGAACGTTTCGGGCAGGAGGTGGAAGCTACGGATGGTGATCCCCAGGGAAATCATGAATATCATTGTAATCCAGCTTTTCACATCGAAAAAGGAGAACGGACAATTCCGGCGTTCTTTCTTTTGCTCGATTCGCTGGGTATGTTTATAGTAGAGCCTTCTGAAAACCAATACGAAGAATAATAAGAAAACCACGGTGGCTTCTCCTATTTTGAACATCCAATCTTGGGAAGTGTTTAACCAGGTCACAATTCCTATTCGCAGAATATTGGCACCGGCTATAATCCAGACGGCACCGGCTGTGATAAGTAAGATTTGTCTGTTAACTCCGTATTTCATTGGCGTTTTTTTTATAATAAACGGTTTGAGTGTTCGTTTTGTTGACTCATTTCTTGTAGAAAATCGTAATTAATAAAGAAATCCCGGTTAAAACAACTCCGGTACTGATAACTCCGTGCCAGCCATACAGTTGCCAAAAGCTGCCTGCCAGAAATGTTCCCATAGAACCACCGATAAAGTAAGTAGTCATGAAAACTGTATTAATACGGTTCGAAGCACGCGGATTCAGTTCGAAGATACTTGTCTGGTTACTTAGCTGAATACATTGCATTCCTATGTCAATGATGATGATACCGGCGATGATACCGATAAATGGGTTTTCGATTTTGCTGAATGCGATAAATGCTGTTGATCCTTCTTCCAGTGTTCTAAGAACAGATACTGCTCCAGTAGAAAGAAGGTTTGTGATCATCAGCCAGGATGCAAGTGCAGCAAGACCTGCTGTACCATCATGGTCATCAGACATACCAACACCAACACCGATTGCAAAGAGGAGTGCCATATGATCGATCAAGGCACCACCAGCTTTTACAAGGAAAAATCCGATCTGCTCAACAACACCAGTTACATCTCCACCCTGCATAGTAGATGGACACATTGCGTATCCTAATCCCATCAGGATACCACAAATCGGAAGACAAGCAACAGGAAGCATAAGAGCTTTTCCTAATTTCTGTACGAATTTCATAGAATTCCCTCCTTAATAATCTCTCATTTTTAATCCCTTTTTATTTTAACCGGCAAATGAGTCCTCCGGTCAAAATCACCTCTGATCCTCCGGGTCTTCCACAAACCAGAGAACCATCTATGACAAAAGCGCAATGCGCTAAAGTCCAAGTTCATCTGCGGCTGTTCATTTCTCAATGCAGCCTTTCACTTTTGTTACCGTTCAAAGCAACCTTATTCGTCCTCCGAATCCGCCATCGCAACACGGCGAATATGGAGTGTCAGATACAAAACTTCCTCTCCTGACAGCTTGCAGTCTGCCGTCTGTTCTATGTAATCTGCAACTTTTCTGCTGCAAGAATACTCCTTCGGATACTTTCTCTGCATCATCTCTGTGATCTCATTCTCTTCCTCTTCCAGCAATTCCTTACGATAAATCCTCTGAAGAAGAAACTTCACATGTGTCAGAAATCTCTCATAATGCAGCGAGCCTTCATCCATCTCAATTCCAAGTTCATCTGCTACGATTCCAAGAATCTCTTTCATCTGATTTGGAAATCGTACCGCATCCCGAATATCTGTTCCATACTCTGCGTTGACAAAATGCAATGCAATAAATCCTGCTTCGTCCTCAGGCATCTCTACATCCAGTCTCTTTTTCACAAGTTCTACCGCATATCTTCCGAGTTCAAATTCCTGTGGATAAAATCTTTTAATCTCCCACAGCAACGCATTCTCAAGATGAATCCCCTTTTTACAGCGGCTGATCGCGAAACTGATATGATCTGTCAATGTAACATAGATGCTTTGATTTAATTTCAGCTTCATTGTCTTCTTCGCATAAGAAATGATCTCATTGGAGATCTGAACCTGCTCAAGCGGCATCTTCGCCAGCAATTCCTTGAGCTGCCCTGCTATGCTCTGACTCTTGATGCGGAAAATCTTCTCAACCTTCTCCACCGGAACTTCCTGCCCCCGCTTCATCTGGAATCCGATTCCCCGTCCCATGATAACAACTTCTAAGCCTGTTTCATCAAATGCAGATACAATGTTGTTATTAATTATTTTGTCTATAACCATCCGATTGGCCTTTCTCTAACTTCGGGAAAATCTCCCTAATAAATAAAAAAGCCAAACTTTAAGGCATCCCCCTGATTCATCCGGTGACGCTCATAAAATCTGGTTTTGCCTGCCTAACAGTAACAATCCTTCTTTAATGATAACTGTTCGTCAATGTTATCTCTTTTCTACGTGATTCAGTATAACAAACCTGCACATAAAAGTCAATCAAATATTTTATAATTTGTTAATAATATTTATATTTTTTTTATACTTTTACATGATATGCGATTTTCTTCGTTATTTTTCACAAAAACAAATTTCAGACATACTCTTTTCTTCGGGTCTCCGTCTGAAATTTGGTTCTGTCTACTGACAATCACTACACTGTCTAGTGTAACAGCGAAACGGTTCATTGTCAACCTTTACAAAAAATTATTTACTTTTTTTCTTCAAGGTAGTCAATTTCAACAAGCCTTAGTCCCTGTGGAGGAACTGTCATTCCTGCTGCCTGTCGGTCCTTTGCCTCAAGAATGGCTGGAATCTGTTCCGGGGCAATCGCTCCTCTTCCGACTCCGATCAACGTACCTGCAAGGATTCGAACCATATTGTAGAGGAATCCATTTCCACGGACACGAATGGTAATAAGCTCCCCTTCTTTCTCTACTTCCAGATCATAAATCGTGCGAACCGTATCTTCCACCTGAGTATGAACATTACAGAAGCTCTTAAAGTCATGCTCCCCTTTCAGATATCCTGCTGCTTCTCTCATCTTCTCAAGATCCAGGTCAAAAGAAACATGGTACGTGTCTCTTCTTCTCATCGGATCCGGGAACTTGCTATTTAAGATCTTGTATTCATATGTTTTCTCCGTATCACAATGTCTTGGATGCCAGTCTGCTTCCACCTCATCTGATGACACAACCACAATATCTTCCGGAAGCAGTGGATTCAATGCATAAGCAAATCGGTCGGCCGGAATTGTAGACTCTGTGTCAAATACAGCAACGTTTCCCTTCGCATGGACTCCCGCATCCGTGCGGCTTGCTCCGATTACGATAATCTCTTCCTTCGTAAGTCTAGAGATTGCCTGATTCAATTCACCTTCAATCGTCGGCACTTCCGGCTGCACCTGCCATCCACAATAAGCAGTGCCGTCATATGCCACCCTTAATCTGATTCTTCTCATATCTAAAACCCTTCTCCTACTAAAAACCTTCTCCTATAACAAAAGGGACAGAAATCTCCGTCCCTCTTCTCTTCATTAAAATATCCACAATTTAAATGGTACGAATCTTCCGATCACTACAATCGCAATCAGATACCCCCATGTGATTGCATAAGCAAGTCTGTCCTGATAATGATATTTCAAAGGCTTCATCTTTGTACGCCCTTCACCACCATGATAACAGCGGGCTTCCATTGCCATCGCCAGATCATTCGCTCTTCGGAATGCGGACACAAAAAGCGGAACAAGGATCGGAATCATTGCCTTTGCTCTCTGGATAATATTTCCTGATTCAAAATCAGCTCCTCTTGCAATCTGCGCCTTCATGATCTTGTCTGTCTCTTCCAGCAGAATCGGAATAAAACGCAGTGCAATAGACATCATCATCGAAATTTCGTGTACCGGTACATGGATTCGGTTCAGTGGATGAAGCAGCTTCTCCAGTCCATCTGTCAGTCCGTTCGGAGTCGTTGTAAATGTCATCAAAGAAGATCCTGCAACAAGCAGTACAAGACGAACTGCCATGAACACAGAAGTACGAAGCCCTGTCTCTGTGATCGTAATGATTCCCCAATGGAATAACACTGCACCGCCTCTTGTAAGGAACAAGTTCATAGCCACTGTAAACAATAACAAGATCACAATCGGCTTAAGTCCCTTTCCGATAAACTTTGCCGGGACTTTAGAAATGTGAATCATGCACGCAAGAAATACAAATGCCAATGCATATCCAAGCACACTGTTCTGCACAAATAAAGAAACCAAAAAGATCAGTGTGCAGACAATCTTCACACGCGGATCCAGTCTGTGGATCGGACTCTGCGCCGGATAATACTGTCCTATCGTAATATCTCTGATCATGACCGCACCTCCTGTCTCTTCTTCAGGAAGTTGTAGATCTCGTCCGCAGCCTCTTCCACAGTTGTCGCATCTGCTGATACATCAAATCCTTTTTCTTTCAGATCATGCATCACATAAGTCACCTGCGGTGCTGCCAGTCCGACAGTTTCAAGCTCTTTATAATGACGGAACACTTCTTCCGGTGTACCGTCAAGCATCTTCTCTCCATCATTCATCACGATCAGGCGCTCCACATATTTCGCAACATCTTCCATACTATGTGAAACAAGAATTACTGTCATTCCGGTCTTCTCATGAAGCAGTTTCACCTGATCTAAGATCTCATCTCGTCCCTTCGGATCCAGTCCGGCTGTCGGCTCATCCAGAACAAGTAGCTTCGGATGCATTGCAAGAATTCCCGCGATTGCCACACGACGCTTCTGACCTCCGGATAATTCAAACGGGGACTGCTTATAATATTTCTCCGGAAATCCTACAAGCTCCAGGGCTTCTCTTGCCTGCTTCTCGCACTCTTCCTTGGAAAGTCCCTGGTTCTTAGGTCCAAAACATACATCACTTAACACATCAACTTCAAAAAGCTGATACTCCGGATACTGGAACACAAGTCCTACCTGTGTACGCAGTTTCTTCATATCATATCCGTCCTCGTAAATGTTCTGTCCCTCATAAAATAATTTACCGGAGGTTGCTTTCATCAGACCATTCAGATGCTGGATCAATGTGGATTTTCCGGAACCTGTATGTCCGATGATTCCCACAAACTGTCCCTGCGGAATCTCCAGACTGACATCCTTCAGGGCATGATGCTCATATGCAGTTCCCGGGCTATATACATAACTGATATTTTCTAACTTAATTGACATAAGGCATCCACCAATTCTTCCCTTCTAAGAATTCCTTTCGGCAGCGGAACTCCTTTTTGAATCAATGCGTCTGCCAGCATTGTCACCTGTGGTACATCCATACGGTACTTCTTGAGTTCATCTACCCTGCTGAAGATTTCTTTCGGTGTACCATGCATCACCACATGCCCTTCATCCATTACAAATACCTGATCCGCATCGATCACTTCTTCCATATAATGTGTGATCAGGATCACCGTAACATTCTTCTCTTCTCGAAGCTGTTCTACCGCTTCAATAACTTCTTTTCGTCCATTCGGATCAAGCATCGCTGTCGGCTCATCAAGCACGATACATTTCGGCTCCATTGCGATCACTCCTGCGATCGCCACTCTCTGCTTCTGACCGCCGGACAGTTTATTTGGAGAATCCTTTCTGCGCTCCAGCATACCGACTGCACGCAGACTGTTCTCTACCCGTTTCCAGATCTCGTCCGTAGGAACTCCTAAGTTCTCCGGACCGAATCCTACTTCCTCTTCTACAACAGTTCCGATAATCTGGTTATCCGGATTCTGAAATACCATTCCGGCGCTCTGTCTGATGTTCCAAAGCTCATTCGGATCTTTCGTATCTCTTCCGTCCACCCACATCGTTCCGCCTGTCGGGACAAGAATCGCATTCATGTGCTTCGCCAGGGTAGACTTTCCTGAACCGTTGTGTCCAAGAATCGCCACAAAAGACCCCTGCGGGACATCAATGTCAACTCCGTCAATGGCGCGATGGGATCCGATCACATTACCTTCTTCGTCTCGTTTATCATATTCAAATACAAGCTTTTCAGCACGTATCATTCCCATGGAATATACCGCCTTTCTTATTATAAAAATGCATAAGAAAATAAAACTTTCTAATGTCTCTGTATCGTTATTAGTTGCATAAGGCGAACTGCTGAAAAGCAATTCAAAATTTATTTTACGGTATCATAAAAAGATTTGCAAGCATGCATACAGTAAAATACAGTAAAATGCGAAAATTTAGTTATTACAGCACCTTTCGTCCATTGAACCCACCTTCCGATTATGATATTCTTATCTTAATACTAGAATGAGGAGGCACATATTATGTCAAAATACGTTATGGCATTAGATGCCGGAACCACAAGTAACCGCTGCATTTTATTTAATAAAAAAGGGGAAATCTGCAGCGTCACACAGAGAGAATTTACACAACATTTTCCGAAACCGGGCTGGGTTGAGCACGATGCGGATGAAATCTGGGCAAGCATGCTCGGAGTTGCTGTGGAGGCTATGAACATCATCGGCGCAGAACCTTCTGATATCGCTGCAATCGGTATCACGAACCAGCGCGAGACAACGATCGTGTGGGATAAAAATACCGGCGATCCTATCTGCCACGCAATCGTCTGGCAGTGCCGTCGTACTGCTGAATTCTGCGATTCTTTGAAGGAAAAAGGACTGACAGAAAAGTTCCGTCAGAAAACCGGCCTTGTACTTGATGCTTATTTCTCCGGAACAAAGATCCGCTGGATTCTCGACAATGTTCCGAAAGCAAGAGAACGTGCCGAGCGCGGAGAACTGCTCTTTGGTACAGTAGAGACCTGGCTGATCTGGAAGCTGACGAAAGGCGCAGTACATGTTACAGACTACTCCAACGCATCACGAACCATGCTTTTCAATATTAATACATTAGACTGGGATGACGAGATTCTCGAAGAACTTCAGATCCCACGCTGTATGCTTCCGATACCAAAGCCTTCCAGCTGCATTTACGGAGAGACAGATCCATCCGTCCTCGGCGGAGCAATTCCAATTGCCGGTGCTGCCGGAGATCAGCAGTCTGCACTTTTCGGTCAGACCTGCTTTAAACCGGGAGATGCGAAGAATACTTACGGAACCGGATGCTTCCTTCTGATGAACACCGGAGAGAAACCTGTCTTTTCCAACAATGGGCTGGTCACCACGATTGCCTGGGGACTTGACGGAAAGGTTACATATGCTCTGGAAGGTTCTATCTTTGTCGCCGGTGCGGCAATCCAGTGGCTGCGTGATGAACTGCGCATGATTGATTCCGCTGACGACTGCGAATATATGGCAAAGAAAGTGAAAAATACAAACGGCTGTTATGTTGTACCTGCTTTCACCGGACTTGGTGCTCCATATTGGGATCAGTATGCCCGCGGAACGATCGTGGGCCTGACACGTGGGGTAAATAAATACCATATCATCCGTGCAACCCTCGAGTCTCTCGCTTATCAGGCATATGATGTCCTGACTGCCATGAAAGCAGATTCCGACATCGATCTCGCTTCCCTGAAAGTAGATGGCGGCGCAAGCGCAAATAACTTCCTGATGCAGACACAGGCTGATCTGATCAACGCACCTGTCCACCGTCCGGTCTGCGTTGAGACGACTGCTATGGGAGCTGCTTATCTGGCTGGCCTTGCAGTCGGCTACTGGAACAGTCTTGAAGAAATCAAAGAGAACTGGGCGATCGATCAGATCTTTGAACCTTCAATTGATCCGGAAATCCGCGAAAAGAAACTGAAGGGTTGGCACAAGGCTGTTAAATATTCCTTCGACTGGGCGAAAGAAGATTAACATTTTTATATCTTTGAAAACGAATCTCTGCATAAAGAGCATATAGAAAAGCTGCTGTCCGTCTGTTGTTCACGAGTCCCGCAAGCAACAGTTCAGACAGCAGCTTTTTATATTTCATATTCTTCTCTTTTATTTACAACTCATCCAGACTTTCCTTGAATCCTTCTCCAAGCACTTCACTTGTCTCAGTAAACATTACAAAGGCCGAGTCATCTACCTGGTAAACTGCATTTTTCACAAGATACGCTTCTGACTTAGAACATGCACAGAGCAGAACATTTCTCTTACTCTTCGTATAAGTCCCCATTCCTTCCAGAGAAGTAACACCACGGTCAGTAATTCTTCCAATCTCCTCCGCTGTTTCCTCTCCTTTTGATGTTACGATAATCGCAAGTGATCCTGCACCGATTCCGTAAAGGATCTTGTCAATTACCATAGAGCAGACAAATACTGCGATCAATCCATAAAGAACCGAATCAACATCACCGAATACCGGCCATCCGATCAAGATAATAATCAGGTCGATCAGCAGCGTCAATCGTCCGAGTGACATATGAGGTCTCTTCTTTTTGATCGTCATTGTCAGGAAATCCGCTCCACCCGAAGAAGAACCTCTCATATAGAAAAGAACCATTCCAAGTCCGAGCAATGCGCCCGAGTAAATCGCTGCAAGCAGACGCTGGCCTGTATAGAACGGAAACATTGGAAATACAAGATCGACGAAGATCGTTGAAATAATCATCGTCCTCGCAGTCTTTATCAAAAACCGCTTTCCTACTGTTTTATAACTGATGATAACCAGTGGAATATTCAGTATCAACGTCATTGTACCGACCGGAAGATTCCATAACTTGTTCATGATCAAGGCAATACCTGAGATTCCTCCAGGCGCAAAATTTCCTGCCTCTGCAAATGTATAGATTCCGGCACCAAACAAAATACTTCCTATAATATCATACAAAATATCCACTGCAAGCTCTCTCTTCGGATGCTCTACCCGCATTTTTTTATTCTCCATCATACCTTTTTCCTCTCCGTAAATGTATTTGGATAACTATTCTGAAGCACTCCTTAAAATGTTGCGCATTTTCTTATGCTTTATCCCCCAAAAGCAAAGATTGCTCTTTTTTATCTATCTCGCCTCTACTACTATAAGACTTTTTGACATTTTCAGCAAGCTTTCTTTACACACTTTATGAATTACTTTCCTGTTTTATAGGAACCATCACTTGGACTTTTTATGAAACCTCTTGACATTCACATTCAGATTGTTATAATCATAATTGTTTGAATTCTAACAGTTATTTTGGAGGTGTTTAAAATGGAATCCTTTCACTATCTCTCCATGTCAAACCATATGATGATACAGAAGCAGCTGATGGAACAGCTGAAGCCTTACGGTCTGACCCTTGGACAGCCAAAGGTTTTGGATTACTTAAAAAATCATGACGGTGCAAATCAGAAAGAGATTGCTGCCGCCTGTCATATTGAGGCTGGTTCTCTCACTTCTGTCCTGAATCGCATGGAAGACCAGAACATGGTGGAACGCCGAATATTAAATGGAAACCGCAGATCATTTCATGTGTTTCTCACAAAAAACGGACGCAGGCTGCAGCAGATCGTTGAGCAGAAATTTCATGAAATAGAAGCTGTTGCTCTTGCAGGAATATCCGAAGAAGATTTGAATTTCTTTCTAAAGACATTTCAGAAGGTACAGGATAATCTTTCTTCTCAAAATTCCAGCGACAAGTAATACAATCTGTCTAAACTTTAATCTCACCTATTAATACAGAAAACTTCTTAGATATAGAAATTTCTTAGATGTAGAAACTTCACGTGAAAGAAAGGACTTGAATCAAATGGAAAAATTTAAACGCTATCTCATCTTTTTGGTCGGATTATTTATCAGTTCCCTTGGTGTTAGTCTCGTCACAAAGGCGAACCTCGGAACTTCTCCGATTTCCTCTATCCCTTATGTACTGAGCTTGAATTTCTCACTCACACTCGGTAACTTTACAATTATCTTCAGTCTCTTTTTAATCGCACTGCAGCTTCTGATCCTTCGCAAAGATTTTAAATTAGAACACCTATTACAGATTCCGATTTCAATCTTGTTCGGATACTTTATCGACTGGACAATGCTTCTCTTATCTTTCGTTCACCCGGATTCCTATCTGTTCAAGGTCATTGCACTTCTGATTGGATGTATCATTCTCGGATTCGGTGTCTACTGCGAAGTTCTTGCAGATGTTGCAATGCTTCCAGGTGAATCCTTCGTCCGCGCTGTTGTACAGACATGCGAACGAGAATTTGGAAGCACAAAAATTGCTTGCGATGTTACAATGACTGTTATGGCAGCACTGCTTTCCTTTGTCTTTGCAAAAGAATTAAACGGAGTACGTGAAGGAACTATCATCGCTGCTCTGCTTGTTGGATTCATTGCCCGACTCTTCGGTCGCTGGTTTTACTTCGTTCCTGCACTTCTGTTTCCTGAGACAGATGCTTCTCTTTCCACGACAGACAATATCTAATTTTATAATACACTCAAAAAAGTGTTGATACACAAACCCTCTTCTGTGCATCAACACTTTTTCTATTCTGTCGCTTTTGCGTTTGGATAAATCTTCTCCATCTTCACATCATCATAATGTTCATCTGCCCACTTCTGAATACTATTTTCCGCTACAACACCTTTTCCACGTTCGTCATAACGAACGAGTGCAATACATGACACCGCAACATTGCAGATCATGAACACGATCAAAAACCAGGTAAGCAGCTTCCCTGCCAGCATCGGGATTTTCTCGATCCATGCGGAAATGTACGGATAAATCTTCTTAAACCAGACAACTGCCGCAATTCCCCAAAAGAAGCAGTACAACAAGTTGATTCGGCCTCCTAAGTTAAATGGAATCTCGCTATAGTCCCAAAAAACTTTCCCGAATACAATTTCGGTAAACACGCTGCAAAGATATTCGTACGCTCCACCGAGCAACGTACCGATGATAAATAAGAAACTGTCACTCTTATCTTTATATTTGTAAAGCATTGCTGTCACAAGTGCGATCGCCAGTCCCCAAACAATACTGAACGGTCCCCAGACTACACTGGATCGGCTCATCCACACACCTGCCGTGATCCTGCAGAAAATCGTCTCTGTAATATCTCCAAGAAATGCTCCGACAAAAAACAACAGCACGATCTTATAGAACCCACAGCCTGCGGCAAATACTTTTCCCTTCTCCGCTTCCTCTTCCTTGCGGATCAGTTCGACTGCCTTTGGATACGCTTTTTGGATACGTTTTCCAACCCAAGTGGAAATCATACGACCAAGCTTATCACTGACTCTGTCCAGTCCCTCATTCGTAGCTTCCCAACGCGCCAGATTCTTTCCTTTTCCACGCAGAAGTAAATAAGATCCAAGGATATCCACAATAAGTATTCCAAGAAGAATCAACACAAGGATCTTCATCAGGAACAGCGGCAACATTTTAAATACTACGATTGCAAATCTGTTTCCCCAGCGGATTCCAAGATATCCAAGAGCACCCCAGACAAGAGAAGCCGGGATACAGATATATCCGTCCAGATTCCATCTGATCTTGGAGTAATCCCACCATCTGGCTTTAAATGCCTTCTCGATCAAATGCCCTGCAACCCATTCAATCACTGTCGCATAAATCGCCGCAAATAAAAAAAGCCAAACTCCTCTTAGCTCCTGTAATCCAAATGTCATGAACAGAGCGGCGATACCGTAGATCACACAGAACGGTCCATTCACCAGACCTCTGTTCGCAAACTTCTTCTGTTTTACTGTTGCGGCTGCTGTCTCCAACACCCATCCTAAGAAAGAATAGATGAAAAACAGCCAAAGCAGTTCATACCATGTAAAACGAATCATTGCTCCATCTCCTTTGTACCATGTTTTCATTCACATCTTTCTTAGTATAACGCAAATCAGTGCTTTTTCCTAGGGATAAATCCAAAAATAATCAATACTCCGATCAGACTAACTTACAGAGATTTTTATTTTGATAAAAAAAACAGCGCTTTCGCACTGCTTCTCATTCCTGTCTATATTCCATGTACCTTCAAAACTACAT
>OGFP01000505.1_pt1 | contig 15189 bp, 10 predicted proteins | sample 1570971 | NCBI WGS metagenome assembly OGFP01 (sample SAMEA2582033, study PRJEB24529) | metagenome | biome: Human gut stool | place: China | collected 2011 | reverse complement strand
AAGTCCCAGTCCGTAAATATTGACGGTGAAGTATATTCCACCAAGATCGAATCCTTTACGCACAAGAGAGTATATGACGTGATCGTTTCCAAAAAATTCCTGCATCCGGAAGATCATATTCTGATCATTGATGATTTTCTGGCCAACGGATGCGCACTGGAGGGTCTGATCGACATTGTCAATAAAGCGGGAGCTTCTGTAGAGGGTGTCGGCATTGCCGTTGAGAAGGGATTCCAGAAGGGCGGCGACCTGATCCGTTCCAAGGGTATCCGTGTAGAGTCGCTCGCTATTGTGGAAAGTATGGATGACAAAACCGGAGAGATCACATTTCGATCTTAAGAGTTAGATAAGTTAGATAACTATTCAGAACCACATTCGCAAACGAGTTAATAAAAATTTAATACTTCTCTTGACAAGAAGTCAGACAAATGCTTATACTGACTAATGTTGAGAGAGTACAATAAAGGGGTTGTATGAAGGTGTCATACACCCTTTTTGCGTTGACTCACCGGTTTATCTGCAGATCTGTGTCCGCGCTGCCACCATGGATCTGTGACGAAGCAGCAGCGCAGAAAGAGGAGAATTATGAAAAAGAAAGTCGTAAGTTTACTCGCAGCTATGGCTCTCGCAGTTACTGCTCTGGCAGGATGCGGATCCAATGATGCAGCTACCACCGGCACAGATGCAGCAACCGTTGCAGCTAGCACCGAGGCAGCAGGTACTACCGAAGCAGCAGGTACTACCGAAGCAGCAACCGACAGTGAAGCTGTTACCGGTGTAAAGGCAGGTTTCATTTTCCTGCATGATGAGAACTCTACTTATGATCTGAACTTCCTGAATGCAGCAAAAGCAGCTTGTGAGAAGCTTGGTATTGAGTACATGACCAAGACCAACATTCCTGAAGGACAGGAAGCTTATGAAGCAGCTTGTGAGCTTGCTGATGCAGGTTGTAATTTCATTTTCGCAGACAGCTTCGGACATGAGGACTACATCATTGAGGCTGCTAAGGAATATCCCGATGTTCAGTTCAGCCATGCAACCGGAACCAAGGCTCATACTGAGGGCCTGGACAATTTCCACAATGCATTTGCTTCCATTTATGATGGCCGTTATCTTGCAGGTATCGTTGCAGGCATGAAGCTGAATGAGATGATCGCTAACGGTGATATTACCGAGGATCAGGCTAAGATGGGTTATGTAGGTGCTTATACTTATGCAGAAGTTATGTCCGGTTATACATCCTTCTTCCTGGGCGCCCGTTCCGTATGCCCCAGCGTTACCATGGATGTAACCTTTACCGGTTCCTGGTATGATGAGACCGCTGAGAAGGAAGCAGCTAACAAGCTGATCGAGGGCGGATGCGTACTGATCAGCCAGCATGCAGACTCCATGGGTGCTCCTACCGCATGCGAGACCGCAGGTGTTCCTAACGTATCTTATAATGGAAGCACTGAGGCAGCCTGCCCCAATACCTTCCTGGTATCTTCCAGAGTTAACTGGGAGCCTTATTTTGAGTATGCTATTAAATGTGTAGCAGATGGAACTCCTATCGATACCGATTGGTGTGGTACTCTGGAGACCGGCTCTGTAGAGCTGAGTGATCTTGGTGCTGCTGTAGCAGAGGGTACTGCAGAAGCAGTAGAAGCTGCAAAGGCTGATCTGATCGCAGGCAAGACTCACGTATATGATATCACTACCTTCACTGTAGACGGCAAGACCCTGGACAGCTATGAGGCTGATATCGATACCGATCCTGATTATACTCCCGATCATGAGGTAGTAAGTGACGGATACTTCCATGAGTCCGATGTTGCATTCCGTTCCGCTCCTTACTTCAATGTAAGAATCGACGGCATCAACCTGCTGGACGAGCAGTATTAATTCTTAAAAAGCCTGGACGGCGCCGCGTTTATCGCCGCGCCGCCCTTTTTCTACCTTATGGATCTTTTGCGGATGGATGAGGTAGAAAAGGGGCGGAGTGTGAAAAATACAAAAATGGATTTTTTGCATGCAGATTTGTGCCTGCGTATGGCACTAAAGCGCCTAAAATTTTGCAGGTCATGGGTAAAGTGGAAAGGTGACAGAGGATGGAAAAAGAGACAAAAGTAGCTGCGGTTTCAATGAAAAACATTACCAAGACTTTTGGATCCGTGATCGCCAATGACAAGGTGAATCTGGATATCTACAAAGGTGAGATCTTATCACTGCTTGGAGAAAACGGCAGCGGTAAGACGACACTGATGAATATGCTCTCCGGTATTTATTTTCCGGATGAGGGGCAGATCTTTATTAACGGTAAGGAAGAGGTCATCAGATCTCCCAAGGATGCATTGCGGTTGGGAATCGGTATGGTGCATCAGCATTTCAAGCTGATCGATGTACTGTCTGCCACCGAGAATATTATTCTGGGTCTGGAAGGTAGACTGAACATTAAAGAAGCTTCCCGTAAAATCGAGGAGATCTGCAATAAATACGGTTTTGAAGTGGACCCGAAGCAGAAGATCTATGATATGTCCGTATCCCAGAAGCAGACGGTAGAGATCGTAAAGGTACTGTACCGTGGTGCGGATATTCTGATCCTGGATGAGCCTACCGCCGTACTGACACCGCAGGAGACCGAGAAGCTGTTCAACGTCCTCCGGAAAATGAGAGATGACGGCAAGGCTATCGTCATCATTACCCATAAAATGCATGAAGTCGAATCTCTGTCCGACAGAGTGGCTGTACTCAGAAACGGCCAGTACATCGGCAGTATGCTGACGAAGGATACCACTGTCACCGAAATGACCAATATGATGGTAGGCCATGCTGTGACACTGAATATCGAGAGACCGGAGCCTGTGAATCCCAAGCCCCGTATCGAGGTAGAGGGACTGACGGTTCGTAATGAAGAAGGAATCGTCAAGTTAAAGGATGTGTCCTTTACCGCCAACAGCGGTGAGATTCTGGGAATCGCCGGTATCTCCGGCTGCGGACAGAAGGAACTTCTGGAAGCTATCGCCGGATTACAAGTGGTGGAGACCGGTACGATTCATTATGTAGAGGACGATGGCAGCAAGGAAATGCTGATTGGCAAGGATCCGTTGAAGATCGCAGAGATGGGTGTTTCACTTTCCTTCGTGCCGGAAGATCGTCTCGGCATGGGTCTGGTGGGCAATATGGACCTGACAGACAATATGATGTTACGTTCCTTCCGTAAGGGACATACGCCGTTTACCAACCGCAAACCCTCCAAACAGCTGGCGGAGGATGTTGTAGAGAATCTGGAAGTCGTGACTCCTGGTATTACCACACCGGTGCGCCGACTGTCTGGAGGTAATGTACAGAAGGTTCTCGTAGGAAGAGAGATCGCATCCGCACCTACCGTATTGCTGACAGCTTATGCGGTGCGTGGATTGGATATCAATTCTTCCTATACCATATATGATCTGATCAATGAGCAGAAGAAAAAGGGCGTTGCCGTAATCTTCGTCGGTGAGGATCTGGATGTGCTGATGGAGCTGTCCGACCGTATCATGGTGCTGTGCGGCGGAGAAGTCAGCGGTATCCTCGATGCGAGAAAGACAGATAAAAATGAGGTCGGTATGCTGATGACCAGAGTAGGAGGCAAAGAACATGAAGGAGAAGAATAAAGAGCCTTTGTTTCATATCGTAAAAAGAGATGCTCTCCCCTGGTATAAATCTCTGGGTATCCGTTTCGTAGCGATTCTGTTGGCGTTGATCCTGTGCGGTATCATTACGACGATCACCACGGGAATCAATCCTTTACAGGTATATCAGTCTATTATTCTGGGAGCTTTCGGATCCGTCCGTAAGACCTGGGTTACTTTTCAGAATATTGCGATCCTGTTGTTAATTGCACTGGCACTGACTCCGGCATTCAAGATGAAATTCTGGAATATTGGCGGTGAGGGACAGGTCTTGATCGGGGGTCTGGCATCCGCGGCCTGCATGATCTGCCTGGGGGACAAGCTTCCGGGTGCAGTTGTGATCCTGTGCATGATCGTGGCCAGCCTGGCAGCAGGAGCCATCTGGGGCTTCATTCCTGCATTTTTTAAGGCAAAATGGAATACCAATGAGACACTGTCTACACTGATGATGAACTACATAGCTACCCAGCTTGTGGCATTCTATACCATTGTATGGGAGGTTCCCAAGGGATCCGGTAAGATCGGTATCATCAACCAGAATACCAACGTGGGCTGGCTGCCCCAGATCTTTGGTTCAAAGTATCTGTTAAGTATTGTAGTGGCAGTAGTGATTACGATTTTCATGTATGTATATCTCAACTATAGCAAGCAGGGATATGAGATCTCCGTTGTGGGTGAGAGTGAAAATACCGCAAAATATGTGGGTATCAAGGTAGAAAAGGTAATCATCCGTACTATGCTTCTGTCCGGTGCGCTGTGCGGACTGGTAGGTTTGCTTCTGGTAGGCGGTATCAACCATACTGTTACCACCACCATTGCAGGTGGACAGGGATTTACTGCTGTACTGGTATCCTGGATGTCCAAGTTCAATCCTCTGACCATGGTGTTCTCCAGCTTCCTGATCATTTTCATGGATCGTGGTGCCAGTGAGATCTCTACCAATTTTGGACTGAATCATTCCTACTCCGATATTCTGACAGGTATTATCCTGTTCTTTATCATCGGCTGTGAGTTCTTCATTACCTATCGCCTGCAGTTCCGTAAAAAGGCAGAAAAGGAGGAACAGTAATCATGTGGACATTTTTACTTGCATTTATTCCGAGAGCTATTGTACAGGGAATTCCTCTGTTATACGGAAGTACCGGTGAGATCATCACGGAGAAATCCGGTAACCTGAATCTGGGAATCCCCGGCGTTATGTATGTGGGAGGTATCTGCGGTGTCATCGGCTCCTTCTTCTATGAGAGATCGGCAGGCGGTGCGGCAAATATGAACGGATTCCTCGCTATTGCGATTCCTATGCTTTGTTGTCTGTTGGGTTCCCTGCTGATGGGACTGTTGTACTGTTTCCTGACCGTTACACTGCGGGCGAACCAGAACGTGACCGGTCTGGCCATGACCACCTTCGGTGTCGGCTTCGGTAACTTCTTCGGCGGCTCCCTGATCAAGTTGGTAAACAGTGATGTGCCTTCCATTGCATTGTCCGCTACCAGCAGCTATTTCAGCAAATCCCTTCCTTTTGCGGTGAAGCTTGGATGGTTCGGCAAGTTGTTTTTATCCTATGGATTCCTGGCGTATCTGGCAGTGATCATAGCGTTTGCGGCATCTTATATTCTGAGTCATACCAGAACCGGTCTGCATTTGAGAGCGGTCGGGGAAGGTCCCAATACCGCAGATGCGGCTGGCATCAACGTATCCCGGTACAAATACATCGCTACCTGTGTGGGATGTATGATCGCAGGTCTGGGAGGTCTGTATTATGTAATGGACTATGCCTGCGGTGTCTGGTCCAACGATGCCTTTGGTGACAGAGGCTGGCTTGCCATCGCACTGGTCATCTTCACTATCTGGAGACCGAATATCAGTGTATTTGCTTCTTTCCTGTTCGGTGGTCTGTATATTCTGTATCTGTATTTGCCCACCGGTATCGAGCATATGGAGTACCAGGAGCTGTATAAGATGATCCCTTATGTTGTGACCTTACTGGTACTGGTCATCACCAGCATGCGGAGCAAGAGAGAGAATCAGCCCCCTGCAAGTCTGGGGCTGGCGTACTTCAGAGAAGAAAGATAATAATTTTATAGAAAGACGATTAAAAACAGCGTTTTCCGGAAATTTCCGGAGAATGCTGTTTTTTAGTGCACATTTTGGAAAAAACTCACAGAAACTTTAGGAAAACTTTTGATTTTATTCGGATGGAATTTACCTGTGTCTGTTATGCTGAGATCAATTCAGAGAAAATAAACGGAAGGGAGAAAAAAGATGAAAGTATTGATCACAACAGACTGGTACAAGCCGGCCATCAACGGAGTTGTTACTTCGGTATGCAATCTGCGGGAGGAATTACAGCAAAGAGGACATGAAGTGAAGATCCTGACCCTGTCCCGTACAGCTCGTTCCTACGAAGAAGAGGGTGTGATCTATATGGGTTCCGTGAATGCCGGATATATTTATCCGGGAGCAAGACTTCGGGTGTCCCCGGGACGCGAACTGTATCGCGGGATTATAGAGTGGAATCCGGATATTGTGCATTCCCAGTGTGAATTTTCTACCTTTTTCATGGCAAAAAAGATCGCAGAGGAATGTAAGACCCCTCTGGTGCATACTTACCATACTGTATACGAAGATTATACCCACTATTTTTCCCCTTACAAGAAATGGGGCAGGAATATGGTACAGTTCCTGACGCGACAGATCTCCGAGAAGGTGGACAGTATGATCGCTCCCAGCACAAAAATAGAGACATTACTAAAAGGCTATAGCATTCATTGTCCGGTATCAGTGATCCCATCGGGGATTGATCTGAGTAAATATGACGCGCAGACCCGGACGGATTCCCGGGAGAGAATCCGAAGAAAATATAAAATGGACCGGAAGACCACAGTGCTTTTATATGTAGGTCGTCTGGCAAAAGAGAAGAATGTGGAAGAATTGCTGGAGTACCAGCAGAAAATTCAGGAGAGCGGCACAATACTGATGATTGTAGGCGGCGGTCCTTATTTGGAGACTTTACGGAAAAAGGCAGCAGAACTGGGTGTGACGGAAAGCGTTATTTTTACTGGAATGGTATCACCCGCTGAAGTGGCATCTTATTATCCGGCAGGAGATCTGTTCGTCAGCGCTTCCACCAGTGAGACCCAGGGGCTTACCTATGCGGAAGCACTGGCAGCAGGATTACCGTTATTATGCAGAAGGGATCAATGCCTGCGGGCGGTTGTGGAAGAGGACAAAAACGGCTGGCAGTACCGGACCGAGGAGGAATTCTTGAAAGACCTGAAGAACTGGAAGGAGAAAGAAGACGATGAACGCAGAGGAATGTGCAGTTATGCAAAACAGTCCGCAGAAATATTTTCCCAAAAAAGATTTGCGGGAAGCATGGAACAACTATACCAGCGACAGATCGAAGAAAAACAGGTCGAAAGAGAAAAACGCTTGGCAAAGAGCCGTCAATATTGCATCCTGGGTTAGTCTGATCCTCTGTGGAATACTGGCAGTCTGGAGCTATCAGAGCGGCATTTTCCAATCGGTGGAGACTATGCAGCAGTTTGTGAACCGTTTCGGAATGATCGGTGCACTGATCTTCGTGTTGATCCAGATCGTTCAGGTGGTGTTTCCCATCATACCGGGTGGCATCAGCTGTCTGGCAGGAGTGCTGCTCTTTGGAGCGGTGCCGGGATTTTTCTATAATTATATAGGAATCTGTGTGGGTTCCTGTATTGCTTTTGGAATAGCAAGAAGTCTGGGAAGACCGGTGCTGTACAAGATGTTTCCTGGGAAAATGATTGAAAAATACCTGACATGGACGGAGTTGAAGGGGAGATTTTTGAAATTATTTGCACTGGCAATCTTTCTGCCGGTGGCACCGGATGATTTTCTCTGTTATCTCGCCGGAACAACGAACATGACATGGAAACAGTTTGTGACAGTCATCTTTTTGGGAAAGCCTTTCTCCATTGCGCTGTATAGTCTGGGACTGACGACACTGTTCCAGGTGATTTTCCACCTGGTATAGGAGAGTATACTTATGAAAATTTATATATATAAAGGCGGACTTTCACTGGTGGCAAAAAGCGGCGTTGGCAGCGCCATCCGCCATCAGGAGAAGATGCTGCGAGCAGCAAAAGTGACCGTGACGGACGTCTGGAAAGAGGCGGATATCGTACAGATCAATACCGTATTGCCTGATTCGCCGCTGGTGGCACGGCGGGCAAGACAGCAGGGGAAAAAGGTCGTCTATTATGGGCATTCCACTATGGAAGATTTTAAGAATTCTTTTATCGGTTCCAATCTGGCGGCTCCTTTATTCAAAAAATGGATCCGCCATTGTTATAGACAGGGAGATGTGGTTATCACACCAACGGAATACTCCCGGGAATTGTTAATGAAATATGATCTGCATCGGGAGATTTACGCACTGACCAATGGTGTTGACACTGAATTTTTCCACAAAACAGAGCAGGCAGGTGGACGATTCCGGATATTTTTTCATCTTCCTGTGGATAAAAAGGTCGTGATATCCGCCGGGCATCTGATTCACAGAAAAGGGATCGAGGATTTTCTGGAAATGGCAAAAAGGATGCCAGACATTATTTTTCTATGGTTTGGGGGCGGGAACAATGCATTGATTCCGGCAGAGATCAAAAAGGCTGTGGCAGAGAAGCCGGAAAATGTGATCTTTGCCGGTTTCCAACCGTCCGGGATCCTGCGGGATGCGTACTGTGGTGCGGATGCATTTGCTTTTTTCAGTTATGAAGAGACGGAAGGAATCGTGGTATTGGAGGCATTATCCTGTGAGATTCCTGTGATCGTGAGAGACATTCCGGTGTATGAAGGGTGGCTTACCGACGGCGAGCAGGTGCGCAAAGCCAGCAATCTGGATTCCTACGAGCAGGCAGTCCGAGACATCTTGTATGAAGAACCGCTGGAAAAAGTAAGACGCAGAATCCGGGCAGGCAGGGCACTGGCGGAGGAACACAGCATGCGGGCGACAGGTGAGAAACTGTATCAGATCGAGCAGAAGCTTTTGTAGACATCCCTCTTGCAAAGTCCGCGCCTTTATCATAAAATGAGAGTACCTTACAAAGGAGGTGCTTACGATGAACCTTGTAATTACTATCAGCCGAAGATTCGGAACAGGAGCCAGTCTGATCGCACAGGAGTTGTCTGAGAAGCTGGGGGTGCCGGTGTATGATAAGGCGTACATAGAGCATGAGCTGAATGGTGACAGTTATGCTACGGAAGCGGAGGTTATTAAGGGGTTGGCGGAACATCCCTGTATTATTCTGGGACGCTGCGCATCTGAGATCCTAAAGGATCAGCCGAATGTATTTAACGTGTATGTGTGCGCAGATAAGGAAGATCGTATCGAACGTATCATGAAGAAGGAAAGTCTTTCCCACGATGAGGCGAAGGAAATGCTTGAGAAAAATGATGCAGAACGCGCCGCCTATTATTATGAGAATACCGGTAAGGTGTGGGGCGATGTGAACAACTACCACATGATCCTGGATACCACCAAGCTGGGAATCGAGAACTGCGCGGATATTCTGATCCGGTATTTTGAGAGAGTGGAAATCATTTGATAGAATAAACTTACCCATGAAAAGCCCTTTCGGACAGCTTGCTGTCAAGAAGGGCTTTTTATGCGGGAAGTAAACGAACATGAGCAAGTAGGACGATAGTCCGGAATGCGAATGGGTGTTACGATTTCGAGAGTACGCAGTACGGAGAAATCGTTTAGACTATGAATAGTGTATAAATGCGAAACAGATGCCCAATACGGACATCTGTTTTTGTATATACAAGAATCGGTTATTAATAGATGCTTGTACAGAAATCGGTATCTGGCAAATATATAATAATAAAATCAATCAATAACGTAACAACACAAAGTTAAAAATATATTTTTAAATATAACAAAAAATGATATATGCAATTAAAATTTTTAATCAAATTATAAAACGAGAGAAATACGGAATAAAATAGCATTTTTCCAGAATTTATAGGTATATGACAAAAATGTCACATTAAAATACATCAATTAACAAGATAAGAACATAACTTGCTTACAGAAATTATGAGTGTTAAGATAGTGCAATCAGATAAGTGAAAATAGTAAAAATAACAGGTTTTGAAAATAAAAAGTAATCATATGGCAGGAGGATTTCCATGAACAGCGCAGACATAGCAGCAAAATATCAGAAAACATATTTTATGCCCCCCGAGGTGACCTACGACTGGGTGAAGAAGGACAGCATTACCAAGCCCCCCATCTGGTGCAGCGTTGACTTGAGAGATGGTAACCAGGCTTTGATCGATCCCATGAGCCTGGAAGATAAGCTGGAATTCTTCAAGCTGTTGGTAAAGATCGGTTTCAAGGAGATCGAGGTTGGTTTTCCTGCTTCTTCCGATACCGAGTACAATTTTATCCGTGCCTTGATCGAACGCGACATGATTCCCAATGATGTGACCATTCAGGTGTTGACGCAGGCGAGAGAACATATCATCCGCAAGACCTTTGAAGCGGTAAAAGGTGCGCCCCACGCAGTGATCCATCTATACAACTCTACTTCCGTAGAGCAGAGAGAACAGGTATTTAAGAAAGATAAAGAAGCCATCAAGAAGCTGGCAGTAGACGGCGCCCAGATGTTAAAGAATCTGGCAGACGAGACCGAAGGCAACTTCACCTTTGAGTACAGCCCTGAGAGCTTTTCTCAGACTGAGGTGGATTATGCACTGGAAGTCTGCAATGCAGTACTGGATGTATGGAAGCCTACCGCTGACCGCAAGGCCATCATCAATCTGCCCACCACCGTACAGGTGGCAATGCCCCATGTATTTGCCTGTCAGGTAGAATATATGCACAAGCATTTGAAATATCGTGACAATGTAGTACTCAGCGTACATCCTCACAATGACAGGGGCTGTGGCATCAGTGATGCGGAGTTCGGCGTACTGGCCGGAGCAGACCGTGTGGAAGGTACTTTGTTCGGCAACGGCGAACGTACCGGTAACGTGGATCTGGTAACTGTTGCACTGAACATGATGTGCCACGGCGTGGACAGTGGACTGGATTTCTCCCATATTATGGAGATCCGCGAAGCTTATGAGAACTTCACCGGCATGAAGGTACATGAAAGAGTGCCCTATGCAGGAGATCTGGTATTTACCGCATTTTCCGGTTCCCATCAGGATGCCATCAGCAAAGGTATGGCATGGCAGAAGGAAGGCAAGACCGGCAAGCGTTGGGATATCCCTTATCTGCCCATCGATCCTGCGGATGTGGGAAGAGAGTACGAATCCGATGTTATCCGTATCAACAGTGTATCCGGTAAAGGTGGCGTAGCGTTCGTATTGAAGCAGCAGTTTGGCTTCTCGCTGCCCGCAGCCATGAAGGAAGAGGTTGGTTACCTTGTGAAAGGTATTTCCGACAGACGTCATCAGGAATTACTTCCCAAGGAGATCTATGCGATCTTCGAGGAAAATTATATTTATCCCCGCAGCATCTTCAACATTCCGGAGTGCCACTTCAAACAGGAGAACGGCATTCAGGCAGAGGTGACTATCGATCAGGGCGGAGCTTCCAGAAGTATTACCACTATGGGTAACGGACGCCTGGATGCAGTCAGCAACGCGATCAAGACATACTTTGGCATTACTTATGAGCTGTCTGTATACGAAGAGCATGCGATTTCCAGAGGTTCCAACTCTAAGGCAGCTACCTATGTAGGCATCGTCCATGACGGTAAGTTCTACTGGGGTGTCGGTGTGGATGAGGATATCATCAAGAGTTCCATCGCAGCATTGGTATCCGCTGTGAACAAGCTGGCAGCAGAGCAGCATATCACTTCCGGCAGAGAGGAGCGGATCGTGGAGATCATCAGTTTCATCCAGAAGAACTATGTGGATGTAACATTGGATATGCTGGTAGATACCTTCCATCTCTCCAAACCGTATTTGTCCAAATACATTAAGGAAAAAGCGGGCATGACCTTCCAGGAGGTTGTAAGGGAAGAACGCATGAAGAAGGCAAGAATGCTCTTGAAGGAGACCAATCAGACGGTGGAGACCATTGCGGCTAATGTCGGTTACGAGAATGTTGAGCACTTTAACCGCCTGTTCAAAAAGGCTTATGATATGACTCCGGTACAGTATCGAAAACAGAGCGCGGAATAAAATTGCCATGCGCATTCGTAGACGCGTTGCGTCTACTTCATGTACGGCTGTCGCCGTATAAAAGCAAAAACAAAGATACATCCTTGTGAGCAGGATCCAAGGAACTGCGCCATGCGCATTCGTAGACGCACTGCGTCTACTTCATGTACGGCTGTCGCCGTATAAAGACAAAAATAAAAATACATCCCTGTGAGCAAACTCCCGGGATGTGTTTTTATTTTTGTCTTTGCATGGCTTGTAGCTTTTAACATAATGACAGGTCTTAAGAACAAAAATAGGTAGAAATATTTATTTTTTTCGATTATGATGAAAACATAGAGCAAGAGAATTCACACTTCGGCACCAGCCGGGGTAAGCAACGTGAGAAAACATAAATGTAAGAGGCTTACATCGTAAGCAGACAGGAGTAGAAAAATGGAAATGAAAGAGACGATTCTGAAGACTTTCGCAGAAGTATTTGGAGATGCAGAGGGTGCCAAGGCTTATTTTGCACCGGGACGTGTGAATCTGATCGGTGAACATACCGACTATAACGGCGGACACGTTTTCCCCTGCGCACTGACCATCGGTACCTATGGTGTGGCAAGAAAGAGAAACGACAATAAGCTGCGTTTCTATTCCATGAATTTCGGACATCTGGGAGTGATCGAATCTTCTCTGGAGGATCTGGTACCCAGCAAGGAAGCAGGCTGGACCAATTATCCCAAGGGAGTGATCTGGGCTTTCGGTGAGAAGGGCATGAAAGTGACTTCCGGTATGGATCTGCTGTTGAACGGTAATATCCCCAACGGTTCTGGACTTTCTTCTTCCGCTTCTGTAGAAGTGCTGACCGGCTACATCCTGAGGGATTTCTTCGGATTTGATGTGACCAATCAGGATCTGGCGCTGATCGGACAGTTCTCCGAGAACAAATACAACAAGGTAAACTGCGGTATCATGGATCAGTTTGCCATTGCCATGGGTAAAAAGGACAACGCTATTTTTCTGGATACTGCGACACTGGAGTATGAGTATGCACCGATCCATCTGGAGAATGCGAAGATCGTGATCGCATGCAGTAATAAAAAGAGAGGCCTGGGAGATTCCAAGTACAATGAGCGTCGCAGCGAGTGCGAGACTGCACTGGCAGAACTGCAGCAGGTAGTGAAGATCAAGACGCTGGGTGACCTGGATGAGAAGACCTTTGAGAAGTTCAAGGCTATTATCAAGAGTGATGTCCGCAGAAAGCGTGCAAAGCATGCAGTATATGAGAATCAGAGAACGATCCGTGCGGTAGAAGCGCTGAAGAACAATGATGTGAAGCTGTTTGGTGAGCTGATGAATGCATCCCACGTATCCCTGCGGGATGATTATGAAGTAACCGGTATTGAGTTGGATACTCTGGTAGAGGAAGCATGGAAGGTAGATGGTGTCATTGGATCCCGTATGACCGGTGCCGGCTTTGGCGGATGTACCGTAAGCATTGTAAAGGATGAGGCTATTGACACCTTTATCGATCAGGTAGGCAAGGCATATAAGGAGAAGATCGGTTATGCAGCTGATTTCTATGTAGTAGAGATCGGTGACGGCCCCCAGACCCTGTAAGAAATTAAGATCCGACGAGAATAGAGAGTGCGATGCCGGAGAAATCCGGTATTGCAGAATGGAGAAAAAATGGATATTCAGGTATTAATTCGTAAATTGGTATCCTACGGAGTACAGACAGGACTGGTTCCGGAGGAAGATGTGATCTACACGACCAACCGTCTGTTGGAGCTGTTTGAACTGGATGAACTGGAAGAGCGCGACAATGTGACCATGCGAGAGGATGAACTGGAAGAGGTTCTGAAGGGCATGCTGGATTACGCTTATGAAAAAGGCATTCTCAAGGAGAACAGTGTGGTATACCGTGACCTGTTCGATACGAAGATCATGGGACTGTTGATGCCCAGACCCAGTGAAGTGATCCGTCATTTCCACGAACTGTACGAGCAGGTATCTCCCGAGGCAGCTACCGACTATTATTACAAATTAAGCAGAGATTCCGACTATATCCGCCGTTATCGTATCTGCAAGGATATGAAATGGGTAGCACCCACCAAATACGGCGATCTGGACATTACCATCAACCTGTCCAAGCCTGAGAAGGATCCCAAGGCTATTGCTGCAGCGAAGCTGGCAAAACAGGCCGGTTATCCGAAATGCCTGCTGTGCCGTGAAAATGAAGGTTATGCAGGCCGTGTGAATCATCCCGCCCGCCAGAACCACCGCATCATTCCGGTGACCATCAATGGCAGCCAGTGGGGATTCCAGTATTCTCCGTATGTATATTACAATGAGCACTGCATCGTATTTAACTCTCAGCATGTGCCTATGAAGATTGAGCATGCGACCTTCTGTAAGCTGTTTGATTTCGTAAAGCAGTTCCCTCATTATTTTGTAGGTTCCAATGCGGATCTGCCCATCGTAGGCGGTTCCATCTTAAGCCACGATCATTTCCAGGGTGGCCATTACGAGTTTGCCATGGCGAAAGCTCCGGTAGAGAGAACGTTCTCCGTAGCCGGTTTCGAGGATGTGGATGCCGGTATCGTGGCATGGCCTATGTCCGTGATCCGTCTCAGCGGTACGGATACTGACCGTATCATTGCACTGGCAGATGTGATCCTGAACAAGTGGAGAGAATATACGGATGAAGAGGCATTTATCTATGCCTACACCGATAACGAGCCTCATAACACCATCACTCCCATTGCCAGAAAGAGAGGAGACAAGTTCGAGCTGGATCTGGTGCTGCGTAACAATATCACCACACAGGAGCATCCTCTGGGAGTCTATCATCCCCATGCAAAGCTGCATCATATCAAGAAGGAGAACATCGGTCTGATCGAGGTTATGGGTCTGGCAGTACTGCCTGCCCGCCTGAAGGGCGAGATGGCGCATCTGAAGGAAGCAATCCTCGCCGGTAAGGACTTAAGAGCTGATGAGGAACTGGCAAAGCATGCAGACTGGGTAGACGAGTTCCGTCCGAAATACGATGCCATCACTGCTGAGAACATCGACGGTATCGTAGAGAAGGAGATCGGTCTGGTATTCATGCAGGTATTGGAAGATGCCGGTGTCTATAAGAGAACTGAAGAAGGCCAGAAGGCGTTCGATCGTTTTATTAAATGCTTGTAATAATAGTTCAGCCATAGAATGACAGAACCGGCGATTGGGTGCTTGCACACAAAGCGACGGAGAGCGTGATAACGCGACTTTGCGAATGGCGCGGGCTGAACGTTTGTTGTATAATATTTGTTGCGAGGAAGAGGAATTGTGGTGACACAATTCTTCAGACTGTAGACAAAGCTCCTTCCTGTGAGGGAGCTTTTCTTGTGTCATGACT
>OGFP01000497.1_pt1 | contig 15437 bp, 3 predicted proteins | sample 1570971 | NCBI WGS metagenome assembly OGFP01 (sample SAMEA2582033, study PRJEB24529) | metagenome | biome: Human gut stool | place: China | collected 2011 | reverse complement strand
CTAAATTGCTTACAGAAACCTTGCTATTTTTAATCAGCTATAGGGTTCAACATAACCTTGTCTTTGCTTGATAGCTGAATTAAAAATTGCAATCTTGTTAAATAGACTGTGTTTTATTTCCCTCTCTCATAGTTTTAAAAAATTCCTAGAAAATAGAAAAAACTACCGTTTTCAAGATTCGGTAGTTTTTAATGTTTATCGAAATGTTACTCAATTTAAATTACGATTAAAAAAATAAAATGATATGAAAAATGCGATAATTGACTGAAAAAAATATGCTATAATGAAAATGTTTGAATTATGTAGATTTTCATTCAAACTAGGAAAAAGAAATGAGGACCTAAAATGGGAAAAAAGGTACATTACAAGCTTCACAAAGTTAAGAAGCAATGGGTGACGATTGCCGTCACTTCGGCAGCACTTGCCTCTATTGTAGGTGGTGCTACAGTAGCTAATCAAAAGGTTTCAGCCGATGAAACAACAGAACCAGTTGCTACTACGACAGCTGAAAGCGATGTTGTGGTCGAAACGCATGAAGTAGCTGCTCCAGCTACAACGGCTACAACAGATGCATCAGCAGTAACAACTGACAAGGCAGCAACTACAGATACTGTAGCAACTCCAGCACCAGCAACGCCTACAACTGATACAACTACTAATACAGCAGCACCAACGACAACTGATCGTGCAGCAGTAGCAAATGGTGCGACAACAGAAGCGCCAGCTGCAGCAGCGACAGATACAAGGCTTACAGTAGCTGAAAAACCAAATTCTGGTGTTACTGAAAAAGAAGAAACAGCAGCACTCTCTTTGGACAACATCAAACAAGTTGATGGTAAATACTATTATGTCAAAGAAGATGGTTCATACAAAACAAACTTTGCTGTTTCAGTTAATGGCCAGTTGGGTTACACTGGGATAGACGGTGCTTTGACAAGTACATCAACACACTCATTCACACCAGGAACAACTAACTTGGTCGATGGCTTCTCTTCACATAACCGTGCTTATGATTCTAAGAAAGAAAGCTTTGAGTTGGTAGATGGTTATTTGACACCGAACAGCTGGTACCGTCCAGTCACTATTTTGGAAAATGGTGAAAAATGGCGTGTATCAACTGAGAAAGACTTCCGTCCACTTTTGATGGCATGGTGGCCAGATGTAGATACACAAGTAGCCTACCTCAATACTTTCGCTAAACACTTTAACCTCAATACCACTTACTCAACTAACCAAAGTCAGGCTTTATTGAATGAAGCTGCTAAAACAATCCAAATTAAGATTGAGCAAGAAATCTCTGCTAAACAATCAACAGAATGGCTTCGTCAAGCAATTTCTTCATTTGTTAAGGAACAAGAGCAGTGGAGTGTTGCAACAGAAAACTATACACTAGCTGACCACCTTCAAGGTGGAGCCCTCCTCTTTGTGAATAGTGATGTCACACCATGGGCTAACTCAAACTATCGTATCCTTAACCGCACACCAAGTAACCAAGACGGTTCACTTAATGGTACTGGTAAAGACCTTGGTGGTTATGAGTTCCTTCTTGCTAACGACGTAGATACATCAAACCCAGTTGTTCAAGCTGAGCAGTTGAACCAAATCCACTACCTTATGAACTGGGGTTCAATCGTTATGGGTGACAAGGATGCTAACTTCGATGGTATCCGTGTCGACGCGGTAGATAATGTCAATGCAGACATGCTTCAACTCTACACAAACTATTTCCGTGAGTACTATGGTGTTAACAAATCTGAAGCAAACGCTCTTGCCCACATCTCAGTCCTTGAAGCATGGAGTCTTAATGACAACCACTACAATGACAAGACAGATGGTGCTGCGCTTGCCATGGAAAACAAACAACGTTTGGCTCTCCTCTTCTCATTGGCTAAACCAATCAAAGAACGTACACCAGCTGTAAGTCCTTTGTATAACAATACTTTCAACACGACACAACGTGATGTTAAGACTGACTGGATTAACAAAGATGGAAGTAAGGCCTATAACGAAGACGGAACAGTTAAACAGTCTACAATCGGTAAATACAATGAGAAATACGGAGATGCGTCAGGAAACTACGTCTTTATCCGTGCCCATGATAATAACGTTCAAGATATTATTGCTGAAATCATCAAGAAAGAAATCAATCCAAAATCAGATGGTTTCACGATTACTGATGCTGAAATGAAGAAAGCCTTTGAGATTTATAACAAAGACATGCTCAGCAGCGACAAAAAATATACCTTGAACAACATCCCAGCAGCCTACGCTGTAATGTTGCAAAACATGGAAACAATCACTCGTGTTTACTATGGAGACCTTTATACAGATGATGGTCACTACATGGAAACTAAGTCTCCATATTATGATACCATCGTTAACTTGATGAAGAGCCGTATCAAGTATGTATCTGGTGGACAAGCACAACGTTCATACTGGTTGCCAACTGATGGTAAGATGGACAATTCAGATGTTGAACTCTACCGTACAAATGAAGTCTACGCTTCAGTACGTTATGGTAAAGACATCATGACTGCTGATGATACAGAAGGTTCTAAATACAGCCGTACATCTGGTCAGGTAACACTTGTAGCTAACAATCCAAAATTGACTTTGGATCAATCAGCCAAACTTAACGTTGAAATGGGTAAAATCCATGCCAACCAAAAATACCGTGCGTTGATTGTTGGTACAGCTGATGGTATCAAGAACTTTACATCTGATGCAGATGCAATCGCAGCAGGTTATGTGAAAGAAACAGACAGCAATGGTGTCTTGACTTTCGGTGCTAATGACATTAAGGGTTATGAAACATTTGATATGTCTGGTTTCGTAGCAGTTTGGGTTCCAGTTGGAGCTTCAGATGATCAAGATATCCGAGTAGCGCCTTCAACAGAAGCTAAAAAAGAAGGAGAGTTGACTCTTAAAGCGACTGAAGCTTATGATTCACAATTGATCTACGAAGGATTCTCTAACTTCCAAACTATCCCAGATGGTTCAGATCCTTCAGTTTATACTAACCGTAAGATTGCTGAAAATGTTGATTTGTTCAAGTCATGGGGCGTAACATCATTTGAAATGGCACCTCAATTTGTATCTGCTGATGATGGTACTTTCCTTGACTCAGTTATCCAAAATGGTTATGCCTTTGCGGACCGTTATGACCTTGCTATGAGTAAGAACAATAAATACGGTTCTAAAGAAGACCTTCGTGATGCCCTTAAGGCCCTTCACAAACAAGGTATTCAAGCTATCGCTGACTGGGTTCCAGACCAAATTTACCAATTGCCAGGACAAGAAGTGGTAACAGCTACACGTGCAAACAGCTACGGTGATCCTAAAGCGGGTGCCTACATCAACAACTCTCTTTATGTGGCTAATACTAAGTCATCTGGTAAAGACTTCCAAGCTAAATACGGTGGTGAATTCCTTGATATGCTTAAGGAAAAATACCCAGAAATGTTCAAGGAAGTTATGGTTTCAAACGGTAAGACACTTGATACTTCAGAGAAAATCAAGCAATGGTCTGCTAAGTACTTCAATGCGACAAACATCTTAAACCGTGGTTACCGCTATGTTCTTAGCAACGACGCTACTGGTCGTTACTACCATGTTGATGAAAATGGCATCTTCTTGCCTAAACCATTGACAGACCAAGGTGGTAAGACTGGTTTCTACTACGATGGTAAGGGTATGGCTTACTTTGATAACAGTGGTTTCCAAGCTAAGAACGCCTTTATCAAGCACGGCGGTTATTACTATTACTTCGATAAAGACGGACACATGCTTACTGGCCGTCAAGAAATCAATGGTAAGACTTATTTCTTCTTGCCAAATGGTATCCAGCTTCGCGATTCTATTTATCAGCAAGATGGTAAATATTATTACTTTGGTAGCTTTGGTGAGCAGTACAAAGATGGTTACTTTGTATTCGATGTACCGAAAGAAGGTACTTCAGAAACAGAAGCTAAATTCCGTTATTTCTCATCAACTGGAGAAATGGCTGTTGGCTTGACTTATGCTGGTGGAGGATTGCAATACTTTGATGAAAATGGCTACCAAGCTAAAGGTATGAAGTATGTTACTCCAGATGGTAAACTTTACTACTTTGATAAAGATACTGGTAATGCGTACAAGAATCGTTGGGCAGAAATTGATGGCATCTGGTATGAATTCAACGATCAAGGTTATGCACAAGCTACGAAGGGTGAATTCTACACAACTGATGGCTCAACATGGTTCTACCGCGATGCAGCTGGTAAAAATGTGACAGGTGCTCTTACTTTGGACGGTCACGAATACTACTTCCGTGCAAACGGTGCTCAAGTTAAAGGTGATTTTGTTACTGAAAACGGTAAAATCAGCTACTACACTGTAGATAACGGTTATAAAGTTAAGGACAAGTTCTTCGAAGTGAACGGTAAGTGGTACCATGCTGATAAGGATGGTAACCTCGCCACAGGACGTCAAACCATTGACCACCTTAACTATTACTTCAATGCTGATGGAAGCCAAGTTAAATCTGATTTCTTCACTCTTGATGGTGGTAAGACATGGTACTACGCCAAAGATAATGGTGAAATCGTGACAGGTGCCTATAGCGTCGGTGGTAAAAACTATTACTTCAAAGAAGATGGTAGCCAAGTTAAAGGTGACTTTGTGAAGAATGCTGACGGATCACTCTCTTACTATGATAAAGATTCAGGTGAGCGTCTTAATAACCGTTTCTTGACAACTGGAAACAATGTTTGGTACTACTTCAAAGATGGTAAGGCTGTAACAGGACGCCAAAATATCGATGGTAAAGAGTATTACTTTGATAAATTAGGACGTCAAGTTAAAGGTAGCCCAATCAGTACACCAAAAGGAGTAGAATACTACGAATCAGTTCTTGGAGAACGTGTGACAAACACTTGGATCACCTTCCAAGATGGTAAGACTGTCTTCTTCGATGAAAATGGTTATGCTGATTTTGATAAATAATCAATCAATCTAATCTTAATCTGAGAGATTAAGTGAAAAACGATATGATTTGACATGAATTTATAGGTGAAATTTCTTGAAAACGAGAATCGTTTAAAGAAATTTTGCCTTTTTTTGTGCCCGAAAGAAAAAAATCTGACAAATATCAATTTTGAGTCAGAAAGGCTACAAATGCTATTAAATCAAGTGTTATAGTTATTTTCTAAAAAATAGTTTCAGTTATCAAATGATATAAAAATGAGAAATGAAAACCTATGAAATAGGCGTGTTACAAAACTTTTCTAATATTACTGTTATATTACATATATTTTATAAAAAAACAATTAATTCGAGAAATAGTTAGAAAATAATGATATAATGTAATTGTTTGAAATCGGATAGATTTCAGTCTGATTTTGACAAATAAAATCACGGGGAAAATTATAATGGAAAATAAGATACACTATAAGCTTCATAAAGTTAAGAAGCAATGGGTTACAATTGCAGTTGCTTCTGCAGCACTTGCTACTGTCGTAGGAGGATTGTCTGCAACAACATCTTCAGTTTCAGCGGATGAAACTCAAGATAAGACAGTAACTCAACCAAATTCAGATACAACAGCTGACTTAGTTGAGTCTACTGAAGTCACTTCAACAGAAGCAACAAAAGAAGTCGCTAAACATACAAATACAAAAGAAGCAGACATCTTAACACCTGCTAAAGAAACAAATGCTGTCGAAACAGCAGCTACAACGAACACACAAGCAACAGCTGAAGCAGCTACAACAGCAACAACTGCTGATGTAGCAGTGGCAGCTGTTCCAAATAAAGAAGCAGTTGTGACAACAGACGCACCAGCTGTTACAACTGAAAAAGCAGAAGAACAACCAGCTACAGTTAAGGCTGAAGTTGTAAACACTGAAGTTAAAGCGCCAGAAGCTGCTTTGAAAGATTCAGAAGTGGAAGCTGCGCTTTCCTTGAATAACATCAAAAACATTGATGGTAAATATTACTATGTTAATGAAGACGGTTCACATAAAGAAAACTTTGCCATTACTGTAAAAGGTCAATTGCTTTACTTCGGTAAAGATGGTGCCCTTACAAGCTCATCAACATACTCTTTCACACCAGGAACAACAAATATTGTTGATGGTTTCTCAATAAATAACCGTGCCTACGATTCATCTGAAGCTAGCTTTGAATTGATTGATGGTTATTTGACTGCAGATAGCTGGTACCGTCCAGCTTCTATCATCAAAGATGGTGTAACTTGGCAAGCATCAACTGCAGAAGATTTCCGTCCACTTTTGATGGCTTGGTGGCCAAATGTAGATACACAAGTTAACTACTTGAACTACATGTCTAAAGTATTTAACTTGGATGCTAAATATTCAAGTACAGATAAGCAAGAAACTTTGAAAGTTGCTGCTAAGGACATTCAAATCAAGATTGAACAAAAGATTCAGGCTGAAAAATCAACACAATGGTTGCGTGAAACTATCTCTGCCTTTGTTAAGACACAACCACAATGGAACAAAGAAACTGAAAACTACTCTAAAGGTGGCGGCGAAGATCACCTTCAAGGTGGTGCCCTTCTTTATGTAAATGATTCACGTACACCATGGGCGAACTCTAATTATCGTCTTTTGAACCGTACAGCAACAAACCAGACTGGTACAATTGATAAATCAGTTCTTGATGAGCAATCAGATCCAAACCACATGGGTGGTTTCGACTTCTTGCTTGCTAATGACGTAGATTTATCAAACCCAGTTGTTCAAGCGGAACAATTGAACCAAATCCACTACCTTATGAACTGGGGTTCAATCGTTATGGGTGACAAGGATGCTAACTTCGATGGTATCCGTGTCGACGCGGTAGATAATGTCAATGCAGACATGCTTCAACTCTACACAAACTATTTCCGTGAGTACTATGGTGTTAACAAATCTGAAGCAAACGCTCTTGCCCACATCTCAGTCCTTGAAGCATGGAGTCTTAATGACAACCACTACAATGACAAGACAGATGGTGCTGCGCTTGCCATGGAAAACAAACAACGTTTGGCTCTCCTCTTCTCATTGGCTAAACCAATCAAAGAACGTACACCAGCTGTAAGTCCTTTGTATAACAATACTTTCAACACGACACAACGTGATGTTAAGACTGACTGGATTAACAAAGATGGAAGTAAGGCCTATAACGAAGACGGAACAGTTAAACAGTCTACAATCGGTAAATACAATGAGAAATACGGAGATGCGTCAGGAAACTACGTCTTTATCCGTGCCCATGATAATAACGTTCAAGATATTATTGCTGAAATCATCAAGAAAGAAATCAATCCAAAATCAGATGGTTTCACGATTACTGATGCTGAAATGAAGAAAGCCTTTGAGATTTATAACAAAGACATGCTCAGCAGCGACAAAAAATATACCTTGAACAACATCCCAGCAGCCTACGCTGTAATGTTGCAAAACATGGAAACAATCACTCGTGTTTACTATGGAGACCTTTATACAGATGATGGTCACTACATGGAAACTAAGTCTCCATATTATGATACCATCGTTAACTTGATGAAGAGCCGTATCAAGTATGTATCTGGTGGACAAGCACAACGTTCATACTGGTTGCCAACTGATGGTAAGATGGACAATTCAGATGTTGAACTCTACCGTACAAATGAAGTCTACGCTTCAGTACGTTATGGTAAAGACATCATGACTGCTGATGATACAGAAGGTTCTAAATACAGCCGTACATCTGGTCAGGTAACACTTGTAGCTAACAATCCAAAATTGACTTTGGATCAATCAGCCAAACTTAACGTTGAAATGGGTAAAATCCATGCCAACCAAAAATACCGTGCGTTGATTGTTGGTACAGCTGATGGTATCAAGAACTTTACATCTGATGCAGATGCAATCGCAGCAGGTTATGTGAAAGAAACAGACAGCAATGGTGTCTTGACTTTCGGTGCTAATGACATTAAGGGTTATGAAACATTTGATATGTCTGGTTTCGTAGCAGTTTGGGTTCCAGTTGGAGCTTCAGATGATCAAGATATCCGAGTAGCGCCTTCAACAGAAGCTAAAAAAGAAGGAGAGTTGACTCTTAAAGCGACTGAAGCTTATGATTCACAATTGATCTACGAAGGATTCTCTAACTTCCAAACTATCCCAGATGGTTCAGATCCTTCAGTTTATACTAACCGTAAGATTGCTGAAAATGTTGATTTGTTCAAGTCATGGGGCGTAACATCATTTGAAATGGCACCTCAATTTGTATCTGCTGATGATGGTACTTTCCTTGACTCAGTTATCCAAAATGGTTATGCCTTTGCGGACCGTTATGACCTTGCTATGAGTAAGAACAATAAATACGGTTCTAAAGAAGACCTTCGTGATGCTCTTAAGGCACTTCACAAAGCTGGTATCCAAGCAATCGCTGACTGGGTTCCAGACCAAATTTACCAATTGCCAGGTAAGGAAGTCGTAACAGCGACTCGTACTGATGGTGCTGGACGTAAGATTGCAGATGCTATCATTGATCACTCGCTTTATGTAGCTAATACTAAGTCATCAGGTAAAGATTACCAAGCTAAATACGGTGGTGAATTCTTGGCTGAGCTTAAAGCTAAATACCCTGAAATGTTCAAGGTTAACATGATCTCAACTGGTAAACCAATTGATGATTCTGTTAAATTGAAACAATGGAAGGCTGAATACTTCAACGGAACAAACGTTCTTGAACGTGGTGTTGGCTATGTACTTAGCGATGAAGCAACTGGTAAGTATTTCACTGTCACTAAAGAAGGTAACTTCATTCCTCTTCAATTGACAGGCAAAGAAAAGGTTATTACTGGATTCTCAAGTGATGGTAAAGGAATCACTTACTTCGGTACAAGTGGTACTCAAGCTAAATCTGCCTTTGTAACCTTCAATGGTAACACTTACTACTTTGATGCTCGTGGTCACATGGTTACTAACAGTGAATACTCACCAAATGGTAAAGATGTTTATCGTTTCTTGCCAAATGGTATCATGTTGAGCAATGCCTTCTACGTTGATGCTAAGGGTAATACCTACCTTTACAACTATAAAGGTCAAATGTACAAGGGTGGTTATACTAAATTTGATGTAACTGAAACTAAAGATGGTAAAGAGTCTAAGGTTGTGAAGTTCCGTTACTTCACTAAAGAAGGTGTCATGGCCAAAGGTCTTACTGTCATTGATGGTTTCACACAATACTTTGATGAAGATGGATTCCAAGCTAAAAATGAGTTGGTAACTTATAAAGGTAAGACTTACTTCTTTGAAGCTCATACTGGTAATGCTATCAAGAATACTTGGAGAAACATTGAAGGTAAGTGGTACCACTTTGATGCAAAAGGTGTTGCTGCTAAGGGTGCACAAGTTATCAATGGTCAAAAACTTTACTTCAATGAAGATGGAAGTCAGGTTAAAGGTGGCGTTGTTAAGAATGCAGATGGTACTTATAGCAAGTACAAAGATGGTTCTGGAGAGCTAGTGACTAACGAATTCTTCACAACTGATGGCAATGTTTGGTACTATGCAGGCGCTAACGGTAAGACTGTTACAGGTGCTCAAGTTATCAATGGACAACACCTTTACTTTAATGCAGATGGTAGCCAAGTTAAGGGTGGCGTTGTTAAGAATGCAGATGGTACTTATAGTAAGTATGATGCTGCAACAGGTGAACGCTTGACTAATGAATTCTTCACAACTGGCGACAACAACTGGTTCTACATTGGTGCAAATGGTAAGTCAGTAACCGGTGAAGTTAAAATTGGCAACGATACCTATTACTTCGCTAAAGATGGTAAACAAGTAAAAGGACAAACAGTAAGTGTTGGTAATGGTCGAATCAGCTATTACTATGGTGACAGTGGTAAGAGAGCTATCAGCACATGGGTAGAAATTCAACCAGGTGTTTACGTTTATTTTGATAAGAATGGTCTTGCTTACCCACCTAGAGTGTTAAACTAATAGACATAAAAAGGAGAACTTCGGTTCTCTTTTTTATATTTTCTGCGAAAAATAGTTTGAAAGAAAGTGGTTTTCAAGACTTTTACATAACAGAGTTTTAATCTATTGTTAAGATAGTAAAAAAGTCATTAAAATAAGTTTTCTTAAGTTTTTTTGATAATAAAAAATGATATAATAAGTAAGTCTTTAAGGTGTAGATTTTAAGACAAAATATATATTGGGGAAAATCGAATATGGAAAATAAAGTACGCTATAAACTGCACAAAGTGAAGAAGCAGTGGGTTACTTTGGCTGTTGCTTCAGCAGCTTTGGCAACCATTGTCGGTGGTAGTGTTGCCACATCTTCACATGTTTCTGCAGAAGAAACTAATAACTCTAATGGATCACCTTCAACAACTACAGTCGGGGAAAATACAAATCCAGTAGTTGAAAGAGAAGTTGGATCAACAACTGAGGTGGCAAATGTTTCAAATGCCACAACTACAGACCGTGCAGCAGTAACTGCTGATAAACCTGCTGAAACGTCAGTTCAACCAAGTACAGGAGTGACTGCAGATAGAGCTGCAACAGTAGATACTGAAGCTAAACCTGAAACGACTGCTAAGCCAGAAGTAGTAGCTAAACCAGAAACAGCTACAACAACTGACGTAGCAACTAATGCTGGAGTTGCTGCTCCAACGACTGACAAGTCTAAGGAACTTTCTGAAGCTGAGATTAAGGCCGCAGTCTCACTCGATAATATTAAAAAAGAAAAAGATGGTAAATATTACTATCTTCTTGAAGATGGGTCACATAAGAAAAACTTTGCCATTACTGTAAATGGCCAGGTACTTTATTTTGATGAAAATGGTGCGCTTTCAAGTACATCAACATATTCATTTACACAAGAAACAACAAATCTTGTCACAGATTTTACTAAAAATAATGCTGCCTATGATTCAACTAAAGCAAGTTTTGAACTTGTTGATGGTTATTTGACAGCAGACAGTTGGTATCGTCCAAAAGAAATTCTTGAAGCTGGTACAACTTGGAAAGCTTCAACTGAAAAAGATTTTCGTCCACTTTTGATGTCTTGGTGGCCTGATAAGGATACTCAAGTAGCTTACTTGAACTACATGACTAAGGCCCTTAGCAACGGTGAAGAAACTAAAGATGTCTTTACGATTGAAAATTCTCAAGCTAGCTTGAATGCTGCTGCTCAAATCATCCAACGTAAGATTGAAGTTAAGATTGCTGCTAATAAGTCAACAGACTGGTTGCGACAATCAATTGAAGCCTTTGTTAAAGAACAAGATAAATGGAACATTAATTCTGAATCTCCAGGTAAAGAACATTTCCAAAAGGGTGCTCTCCTATTTGTTAACAGTGATTTAACGAAGTGGGCTAACTCAAACTACCGTAAACTTGATCAAACAGCGACAAGCCGTTTGCCAAAAGACAAGATTAAGAGTGGTAGCGATGCTGGTTATGAGTTCTTGCTTTCAAGCGATATCGACAACTCAAACCCAATTGTTCAAGCTGAAATGCTTAACCAATTGTATTACTTTATGAACTGGGGACAAATCGTCTTTGGTGATAAGGATAAAGATGCCCACTTTGATGGTATCCGTGTCGATGCCGTGGACAATGTCAGCATCGATATGCTTCAATTGGTGTCTTCATACATGAAGGCTGCTTACAAGGTTAATGAGTCTGAAGCGCGTGCCCTTGCTAATATCTCAATTCTTGAAGCTTGGTCTCAAAATGACCCATATTATGTAGACGAACATAACACGGCTGCCCTTTCTATGGACAATGGTCTTCGTTTATCTATTGTTCATGGATTGACTCGTCCAGTAACTAATAAGGGTACTGGTGCACGTAATGCATCAATGAAGGACCTTATTAACGGTGGTTACTTCGGTCTCTCAAACCGTGCAGAAGTCACTTCATATGATCAACTTGGTTTTGCAACCTACCTCTTTGTTCGTGCACACGACTCTGAAGTTCAAACAGTTATCGCAGACATTATCAGTAAGAAAATTGATCCTACAACAGATGGTTTCACATTCACATTAGACCAATTGAAACAGGCTTTCGACATTTATAATGCGGATATGTTGAAAGTTGATAAGGAATATACACACTCAAATATTCCTGCCGCCTATGCTTTGATGCTTCAAACAATGGGTGCAGCAACTCGTGTATACTACGGAGACTTGTATACTGATAACGGTCAATACATGGCTAAGAAATCACCATACTTTGACCAAATCACGACACTTCTTAAGGCTCGTCCTAAATATGTAGCCGGTGGTCAAACATCTTATATCCACAACCTTGCTGGTGATGGCGTGTCATCTGCTAAAGACAACAAAGAAGTTCTTGTCTCTGTCCGTTATGGTCAAGATTTGATGTCTAAGACAGATACAGAAGGTGGAAAATACGGTCGTAATTCTGGTATGTTGACCCTTATTGCTAATAACCCAGATTTGAAATTAGCAGATGGTGAAACGATTACCGTAAACATGGGTGCTGCCCACAAGAACCAAGCCTACCGTCCACTCTTGCTTGGTACGGATAAAGGTATCGTGTCATCGTTGAATGATTCAGATACTAAGGTTGTTAAATATACAGATGCACAAGGAAATCTTGTCTTCACAGCTGATGAAATCAAAGGCTTTAAGACTGTTGATATGAGTGGTTACCTTTCAGTATGGGTACCAGTAGGTGCGACTGACGATCAAAACGTTCTTGCTAAACCATCAACAAAAGCCTATAAGGAAGGGGATAAGGTTTATAGCTCTTCTGCAGCACTTGAAGCACAAGTGATTTACGAAGGCTTCTCAAACTTCCAAGACTTTGTTAAAGAAGATAGTCAATACACTAATAAATTGATTGCAGCTAATGCAGACCTCTTCAAGTCATGGGGCATTACATCATTTGAAATTGCACCTCAATATGTCTCATCTAAGGATGGCACCTTCCTTGACTCAACAATTGATAATGGTTATGCCTTTGATGACCGTTACGATATGGCCTTGAGTCAAAATAATAAATACGGATCACTTGAGGACCTCCTTAACGTCCTTCGTGCCCTCCACAAAGATGGTATTCAAGCCATTGCTGACTGGGTGCCAGACCAAATCTATAACCTTCCAGGAAAAGAAGTGGTAAATGCGACACGTGTTAACGGTTATGGTAACCACCAAGTAGGCTATCAAATCATTGACCAAGCCTATGTGGCTAATACCCGTACAGATGGTACAGACTATCAAGGTAAATACGGTGGTGCCTTCCTTGATGAGCTTAAAGCTAAGTACCCATCTATTTTCAACCGTGTGCAAATCTCAAATGGTAAGCAGTTGCCTACGAATGAAAAGATTACCAAATGGTCTGCCAAGTACTTCAACGGAACCAACATCCTTGGACGAGGCATCAACTTTGTCCTTCGTGATGATAAGACCAACCAGTACTTCAAGACTACAGCCAACAGCCACCCCTTGCCAACACCACTTCGTGACACAGGTACCATCACAAGCACTCAAGTCTTCCAACGTCGTGGACAAGATGTTTACTTCCTTCGTGATAACCAAGCTGTTAAGAATGAATTTGTTCAAGACGGTAGCGGCAACTGGTATTACTTCGGTGCTGACGGTAAGATGACCAAGGGTGCTCAAACCATCAATAAAAAGGATTACTATTTCTTTGACAATGGTATCCAATTGCGTAACGCCCTTCGTCGTGCTAACAACGGTTATACTTACTACTACGGTTTAGACGGTGCTATGGTTAAGAATGCCTTTGTTGATTTTGACGACAAGCGTAAGCAGGTGCGTGCCTTTACGACTCAAGGAACCATGGTAGTGGGTAACCTTCATTGGAGTGGCCACCATTTCTACTTTGACCGTGAAACTGGTATCCAGGCTAAGGATCGCGTTGTTCGTACAGATGATGGCAAATTGCATTACTATGTTGCTGAAACGGGTGACATGGGACGTAACGTCTTTGCGACAGACAGCAGCACAGGTAAACGTTATTACTTTGACGCTGATGGTAACACTGTGACTGGCTCACGTGTCATTGACGGTAAGACTTATTACTTTAACCAAGATGGTAGTGTCGGTACGGCCTACAGCAATCGTGCAGATTCTATTATCTTTGAAAATGGTAAGGCTCGCTACATCACACCAGCAGGGGAAATCGGACGTAGCATCTTTGTCTACAATCCAGCGACTAAGGCTTGGAACTACTTTGATAAAGAGGGGAACCGTGTCACTGGACGTCAATACATTGATGGTCACCTTTATTACTTCAAGGAAGATGGTAGCCAAGCTAAGGGTGAAATTGTCGAAGAAAATGGCATCAAATATTATTATGAGCCAGAATCAGGTATTCTTGCTAGCGGACGCTACCTCCAAGTAGGTGATGACCAGTGGATGTACTTCAAACATGATGGTTCATTGGCTATCGGCCAAGTTCGTGCTGATCATGGATACCTTAAGTACTTTGATAAAAATGGTATCCAAGTTAAGGGGAAAACTGTTGTCGAAGATGGTAAGACTTATTACTATGATGCCCACAGTGGAGCTCTTGTCACAAGCAGCTTTGCTGAGATTGCACCAAACCAATGGTCTTACTTCAATACTGATGGCCAAGCCCTTAAAGGCAAGTGGACTATCAATGGCAAGGAATACTACTTTGACCAAAATGGTATCCAATACAAAGGCAAGGCCGTTAAGGTCGGCAGTCGTTACAAGTACTATGACGAAAACGACGGTCAACCTGTAACCAACCGCTTTGCTCAAATCGAGCCTAACGTCTGGGCTTACTTCGGAGCAGATGGCTATGCTGTAACAGGAGAACAAGTCATCAATGGCCAACACCTTTACTTTGACCAATCAGGTCGCCAAGTTAAAGGTGCCTACGTCACAGTCAACGGCCAACGTCGTTACTACGATGCCAACACTGGCGAATATGTCCCAGGAAGATAAGCAGTAGTAGCCCCAGTGACTGCTCAGAGAACACACAGACGAGAATGAGGGAAAATTCTCAAGAAAAAAAGATCGTGAAAACGGTCTTTTTTTGTATCTCTATTTCGATTTTTTCGAAATAGTCTTGACAGTGCTTTAGGAAAAGCGTAGAATCTTTTTCAAAAAAAGAAAATAGGTGTGCTCACCAAGATAGCATTTCTTTCCGAATTCGATGATAGTATAAATCAAATGTTTACCTTGAGAAAAGCAGGATCTATTTAGGGAGTGTTCTAGTTGACAAAAAGTGATAATATCCAAATTGAAGATATCTTAAACAATATCTATAATCTCATTTTAAATCCAGAAACAACTGAAGAAGAGAGAAACTTGCTCGTAACGTTTAAAAACGAAATAGAAGTTGGAAAGAAGGACAATGGTGAACTTCTTGCAGAGTTACGCAGAGCTATTCAAGTTCTAGCAGTCAGCAATCTTTCTAAAGGGATTTCAC
>OGFP01000495.1_pt1 | contig 15520 bp, 12 predicted proteins | sample 1570971 | NCBI WGS metagenome assembly OGFP01 (sample SAMEA2582033, study PRJEB24529) | metagenome | biome: Human gut stool | place: China | collected 2011 | reverse complement strand
CTGCCAATCTTATTTCATATCGCGGCGTTCGCCGCATCTCGGCATAAGTGAAGACAGCGAATCGTGCGCAAGCGCTCATCGCTGTCTTCACTATGCCTATGCGCGGCTCATTGCTCGCGTAACTTTCCAGTTAATTTCCCGGCATTCTCGCTTCGGTAGATTGCCAATTCCCCCGGATTCTTCTATACTGAAATCAAATATTAAAACTATAAAGGGGGCTGGTGAAGCACATGGATAAGGCCAAAATGGGAACTTTCATCAAGGAACAGCGGATGGCTCTTGGAATGACGCAGCAACAGCTGGCCGAACAGTTACATATTACGAACAAGGCAATCTCACGTTGGGAAACCGGCAATGCTTACCCCGACATTTCTCTGTTGGACGATCTGGCGGCTGTGCTGTCGGTATCGGTTGAAGAGCTTTGTCGCGGTGAGCGGATTGCCCTGCCCTCTGCTGACACCAATACACTCCTGAGCGATGTCATCACCGAGGTAAGACAACAGAAAAAAGACAGAGCCGCGAAATGGCTTCGCATCCTCTGTCTTAGTATTTTTTCCGTGATCCTTCTTGCGTTTCTCTTCTTTACTGGTGCGTTCTTATTTATACAAAATGAAGCAAATTTAGACGAAGCACTCTTCACCCTGGCTTTGGGTGCCTTTGCCATCGGGCTTATGCTTTTCCGGGACGGGATTCCGATCCTTCTGCTTGCCATCGCTCTACCGCCGTTACTTTGCAGACGCCCCCGGCAGCCGGCGAAAACCATCGTCTGTATCCTGCTGTCGGTTCTGTCCGTCCTCTGGCTGATCTTTGGCGGACACTTTCTCTGGTTCCAGTTATTCTAGCCTTTCCATCGTTTTGCATAATCTTTCCGTCCGCTGACGATGGCAGAATAAGCATCAAAAGAATTTTATTCCTAATTACTTTCCAAACAGTGTACTCAAAATTCCTCTCTTGATGACCTGGGCACCGGTGTTAATCAGCTGACGCTCGATCTGGGCCTGTCTGCGTTCCGCTGCCTTTTCCTTCTTTTTCTGTGCGGCTTCCCATTCCTTCTGCTTCTGCTTTACGGTGGATTCCTGCAGTTTTGCCTGCTGCTTTGCCAGCGCTTCCTTATCTTTTTCCAGCTGTGCCCGCTCTGCTGCCAGCTGCGCCGCTTTCGCCTCATGCTCCATGGTATCTGTCAACACTTCGTAGGCAGAAATATTGTCCACCGCCTCATCGTAGCGTCCCATGCCGTCTCTCGCCATCAGATTCCTGCGCTCCGTCTCATCCACAGGTCCCATAAAGCTCTGGGGGCAGATGATGGAGGTACGCTGGGCAATGCCGGGCACGCCGTTCTCATCCAGAAAGGAAGTCAGTGCCTCACCTACGCCCAGTTCCATGATGACTTCTTCTGCCTTAAAGGCAGGATTGGCCCGCAGGGACTGTGCTGCTGCCCGGACAGCTTTCTGCTCCGCCGGAGTGTACGCCCGGAGGGCATGCTGTACCCGGTTGCTTAACTGTGCCAGCACGGAATCGGGAATATCACTGGGGCTCTGAGTCACGAAATAGATACCCACGCCCTTGGAACGGATCAGCTTTACCACCTGCTCGATCTTCTGCACCAGTATCTTCGGTGCATCAGCAAACAACAGGTGTGCCTCATCGAAGAAAAATACCAGCTTCGGCTTTTCCAGATCTCCCGCCTCGGGAAGCTTCTGGAATAATTCTGACATCATCCATAACAGGAAGCTGGCATACAGTGTGGGATTCTGCACCAGTTTTACGCAGTTCAGCACATTGACAATACCTTTGCCGTACACATCCGTACGCATCCAGTCATAAATATCCAGATCCGGTTCTCCGAAAAAGAGATCTCCGCCCTGATTCTCCAGAGGCAGTAGCGCCCGCAGAATACCGCCCACGGACTGCTTGGAGATACTTCCGTAGGTGGTCAGATAGTCATCCTTGTGTTCTGCCACATAATTCAGCAGAATACGCAGATCCTTTAAGTCGATCAATAAAAGTCCCTTGTCATCCGCGATCCGGAAGACAATATTCAATACACCTTCCTGCGCAGCGGTGAGCCCCAGAATACGAGATAAAAGCTCCGGTCCCATATCGGAGATGGTGGCTCTCACCGGATGGCCGCCCTCCTGATAGATGTCCCAGAAGCAGACCGGATAAGCCTTATAGGAAAAACTGTTGCGGATACCGAATTTATCAATCCTCCTGTCCATGGATTCCGAAGCCACACCGGCTGTGGCAATTCCGGAGACATCCCCCTTCACATCACACAAAAATACCGGCACTCCCGCATCTGAAAAAGATTCTGCCATAGCCTTCATAGTGATCGTCTTGCCGGTGCCGCTGGCTCCTGCGATCAGTCCATGGCGGTTACTCATATTCAGCGGCATATTCACACGCTGACCATCTGCCAGGCCCATATAGATCTGTCCGTCTGTATACATAATTGTCCCTCATCCTCTCTATTTTATCTCTATTTTCCTGCTGCCCTATCCCGTAGGGATATCAATAGAAGATATCTTCTACGACATTTTGAAACGTTTCTTCCCCGTCATATGCTCCACTTTCAGGCAGAATATCTCCGTCATGGCTACGACTTCCGGTCGGAATACGAAATTCTCCGTTCTGTCAGGATAGTACTGCTTCATCAGAAGATTCAATGCTTTCTGTTTTTCCGCATCCGACAGGATCTCTATAGTTCCCTGACCGATCACGCTCTCGTATTCCATGGTGCACTGGCAGCCATCTTCTTTCTCCGACAGCACCAGTCTGTGGGAGCAATCCATCTCGAAGCTTGCCCTGACATCCTTACGGATCAAGTCATATTTTTTTCCTTCTTTTGCCCCGTGAAAATAGAGTGTCACTCTGCCGTCCGTCTCTTCCATTCCGAAATTCAACGGCAGAAGATACGGATAGCCATCCTCATCATTCAGTGCAAGTCTGCACACATCACACCTCTTCATGACATCTGTCATTTCCGAAAATTCTGTAATCTCACGATCGTTACGACGCATTGTATTCCTCCTGTGCTGCATTTTGTTTTTCTGTCAATATCTGTGCGCCCGACAGGCTTTGCGGCATATAAATGCCGGGTAGGCCATCATTGGAATTTCATATACTCTTTCACAGATATATTTACTATAGCGCATAAACAAGATATAATGCAACTATATCCTTCCGTAAGGAATTTTGAAAGGAGTTTTATTTTGCAAAACAAAGTATCCCATTGTTCTATTTTCCCACCGGATCTCAGTGCTCTGACGCTGCATATCCTCGCTATGGTGTTCATGTTCTGTGATCACCTGTGGGCTACCCTCGCCGGAGATGCCTGGTGGCTGACCGGCATCGGCAGACTGGCATTTCCCATGTTCGCCTTTTTCCTGGTGGAAGGCTTCTTCCATACCCATGATAGGAAAAAATATTGCATGCGCCTGCTTCTTCTGGCCATTCTTTCTGAGCTTCCCATCAATCTGATGTACAGTGGGCTGTTATTCTACCCGTTTCATCAGAACGTGATCTGGACACTGCTCACAGGCTTCCTATGTATCTGGGCAATAGATACCCTACGGAAAAAATGTCCGGTCTGGCTGTGGATTCCGTCGATCCTGCTGCTATCTGCAGTGGGCTACGTGCTGGCAACCCTCCTCATGTTCGACTATTACGGGGAAGGCGTTCTGACTGTTATCGTATTCTATCTCTTCCATGGGAAAAAATGGTGGCAGCTTGCCAGACAGTTTGCCGGGCTCTACTGGATCAATGTCATGCTGTTGGCAGGAATGCAGATTCCATTACAGCTTTTCGGTCATGCCTTCGAGATTTCAGAACAGGGACTGGCGCTGTTGTGTCTGCCGCTTCTGTGGTGCTACCATGGACGCCAGGGCGCGCATAACCGCAAGATCCAGCTTGCCTGCTATGCCTTTTATCCGGCACACATGCTGGTACTGGGGATTCTGTCAAAGCTGATTTTTAGTTAAAACGATAGTGCTGACAGAAAGTCTATTCCCTGAAATAGAAAGACTCCCGATGGAATCATTCCACCGGGAGTTCTATATTTTTACTCTAAATTTCTAAATTAGTACTGCTTCACCTGTTCTTCGCCGTTCATGACACGCAGAGCGCCCTGAGCCAGAGCTAACAGCTCGTCCTCACCGGGATATACGGTCACAGGAGCGATCCAGCCGCATCTCTCTTTCAGCTTAGCCACTACATCCTCACCATATGCAATGCCTCCGGTGATAACGATCTGGTCTACCTTGCCGTTCAGCACACAGGCCATAGCACCGATGTCTTTGGCTACCTGTAACAGGAATGCCTGCTTCACCTCCGCTGCCTTGGCATCGCCTTCATTGGCACGCTTGGTAACTTCACGCATATCGTTGGTACCCAGGTAAGAATTCAGGCCGCCCTTGCCGATCAGCTTTGCACTGATCTCCTTCTCGGTATATTTTCCGGAGAAGCACATTTTTACCAATGCTGCACAAGGCACACCGCCTGCACGCTCCGGAGAGAATGCACCATCACCGTCAAATGCACTGAATACGTCTACAACCTTGCCGTCCTCATGTGCGCCTACGGATACGCCGCCGCCCATGTGCACGACTACCAGACGTAAGGACTCATAAGGCTTGCCGGCCTCTTTTGCATATCTCTTGGCAACTGCCTTCTGGTTCAGGGCATGGAAGATACTTCCTCTGGGGATCTCTTCCAGACCGGAATATCTTGCGATGGGCATCAGCTCATCTACTACAACGGGGTCTACGATGTAAGAGGGAACGCCGATCTCATCACCGATCTCTCTTGCCAGAATACCGCCTAAGTTAGAAGCATGCTGACCCTGTACACCTACTTTTAAATCCTCCAGCAGATCATCGGTTACCGCATAGGTACCACTGGGGATGGGCTTTAACAGACCGCCACGTCCTACGATCACGTTGAAGCTCTTCAGATCGCAGTTCTTCTCTGCCAGCAGATCGGTAATGATCTTCTTACGGAAATCCTTCTGTTCGAAAATAGTATCGTATTTGGAGATCTCCTCGGTAGAATGTCTCAGGGTTTCTTCAAATAATAAGTTCTCATCCTCAAATACACCGATCTTGGTGGAGGTGGAACCGGGGTTGATGATCAGACTCTTGATTGCCATTATGTGTTTCCTCCTATATTCACTCTTATATTCGCTCTTATGCTTTACCGCTTTGTCCACTACAGCATCTATACCTGCCGACAGCAGTTCTCCCGCAGCTTCCACAGCGACTTCGATCACGATATCCATAGCTTATTTCTGATTCTTTTTCATCTCTTCTGCTACAACTGCAGCCAGTGCCAGGGAGTATACCTTGGTCTCAAAGGTATCGGAACGGCTGGTCAGGACTACGGGTACCTTGGTACCGGTCAGGATGCATCCGTTCTTTACTTTTACCATATGTACGATTGCTTTGTATACCAGGTTGCCGGCATGGATATCCGGGAACAGCAATACATCTGCATCACCCTGGATCTTACGTTCGGTTGCGCCCTTATGCTTGGCTGCCTCGGGATCGATCGCCAGGTCAAGAGACAGCGGGCCGTCTACGATACAGCCGGGGATCTGTCCTTCTTCGCACATCTTAGTCAGTTCTGCCGCATCTACGGTAACGGGCATCTTGGGATTTACAACCTCAACTGCTGCTAAAGGTGCTACCTTAGGCTCTGCAACGCCGCAGGCATTACATACCGGAATGGTGTTCTTGATGATCTGAACCTTCTCCTCCAGTGTAGGATAGGTCATGAATGCAACATCGGTCAGAAACAGAAGTCTGTCAATGCCGGGAATCTCAAATACACATACATGAGACAGGGTTCCACCGGTACGAAGGCCTACTTCTTTGTTCAGTACGCTCTTTAAGAAGTTCTTGGAGTCGATCAGACCCTTCATATACATATCTGCACGGCCGTCATGTGCCAGCTTTACAGCTTTCAGGGAAGCTTCGATCATATCCGGCTCATTGATGATCTCATAATCGGAGAGGTCCATATTCAGTCCGGCTGCAATCTCACGGATCTTTGCCTCATCACCTACCAGGATTGCATCTGCAATGCCCAGTCTCTTGGCCTCATGTACAGCTTCCAGTACTGCACTGTCCTGTGCTACGGAGACTGCGACGGTCTTCTTCCCACACTCTTTTACTTTTGCTACGATGTCATCAAAATTCATTTTCTTCCATTCCTTTCCGCCCCTCGTGGGCTCCAAGTATGAATACATTCCACACATTATTCGCAAAATCGCACGATAAATCGTGCTTTCGCTGCTGCGCAGCTATTTTTGCTCATATGTGTGGCGGTGACTCTATTCGAGTCACCTAAAATCAAGCAAAACTGCTTTTTACATGCAAGCATGACAAAGCAGTCCCGCTTGATTTCATTGTCTTCCGAATAGTCACTCTAATCGTTAAAATAATAACACACTGGAATACAAAAATCAAGCTACTATGACAAATATAGCCACCTCTAAATGAGGTGGCTGATATCTGCCAGGGACGGTACGCAGGCGTACAGACATTTTTTTAATTTTTCATCCGGCTGTGTCTGATCCGGCACCATCACGACCTTACAGCCGGCGCGGTAAGCACTCATGACTCCGTTGGGAGAATCCTCCACGGCCATGCACTCTTCCGGTGCCAGTCCCAGCTGCTTGCAGGCATAGAAATAAATATCCGGGGATGGCTTACCTTCCGCTACCATAGTGGCCGAGATCAATTTTTCAAAATACGGCCGAAGTCCTGTCAGTGCCAGATATTTTTCCGTCCGCTCCAGATCCGTCGCTGTGGCAACCGCTGTGGTAATGTGTCTTTTTTTCAGATCTTCCAGAAGCTCCACAGCGCCGGGCTTGCATTTGATACCATCCCGGTCCAGTGCCTCTTTCATCATTTCTTTTCGTTTATCACGCACCGTATAATAATCAAAGTCTTCCCCATACCAAGCCTTGAGCTGCCTGGGGGCAAAAGGCCGCCCAAGACTGCGCATCGTCAGTGCCTGCTCATCCGTCATTGTATAGCCGCAAGCCTCCATTGCCTTCGGCCAGAAAATACGGTAATATTTTTCGGTATCGATCAGCGTACCGTCCATGTCAAATAAAACTGCTTGAATCATTGTTATTCCTCTGCGTCAGCCGTCTGTCCGGCATCTTCTGCTGCGTCTGTTTTGCCGCTCTGGTCCTCGTCAGCTTTTCCGGCTTTCCGGTCACGTTTTGCCGCCTTGCGCGTCTTCCGGCGTTTTGCCGCTTTTTTCCCTAACAATACGATCAACAGGATCACGACTACACCACCGACGATGCAAAGTACGATCAGCAGTGTATGACTGCCCTCGGCCTCTACCGTGCGGAAGCTGCCGGGCACTTCCATGGTAAACTGTCTATAGCTGCCGATCACAGTGGATTCCACTTCCGTGTACTCTCCATCCTGTGCTACCTCTATGACAGTGTTATCCGCATCCTCACAGTAGACACGCAAGGTTGCTTCTCCGGTATAGTCCGGTGCATCCTCTTCCATGGAATTGGTCATGGATACTGTATAAGTATTTCCCTCTACCTGCAGATGCAATGCTGCATTGGGATAGAAGTTGCCTTCTGCCATAACCAGTGCCTTATTGTTATCGTTTTTCTCTGCGGAAGCAATGGATGCGGTCCATTCCTCATACTCTGCTTCCAGCACTTTATTACCGGTAATATCACTGAAATCATAATCCGGCCATACACCGTAATAGCCATCCTTCTCCGGTACTTCCGGAATCTGGTCTGCCGACAGATAATCCCCGTAACCGCATTTATAGGAAGCCACTTCTACACCATCCGCCTGGAAGGTAATGGTAAACTGTGAGAAAGCGTCCGGAACGTCTTTGCTGCAGAATTCCTGGTAGGACAACGGGGTAGCACCGCCCTGATAACCAATGCCGTCTACGCCACCGGCTCCGCCTTCCACATAATAGTTGCCATACAGAGTTCCATCATCACTGACTTTTCCGGCAATGCTGCCCTGGCCTTCGCCGGACATATCCAGATCATTGTACGCATAGCTGTAGAAAATATCACAGCCTTCTCCGGCAATACCTCCGATATTATTTTTACCGGTGATCCTGCCCATGCTGTAACAGCTGCGGATCGCATAGCTGGCAGATCCGGCAATTCCTCCCACATAGCTGCCTCCGGTACTCTCTACGGGTGCATAAGACTCACAGGAAATGACTGCGCCATATTCTGCTTTACCGACCACACCGCCGACATAGTCTTTTTTACCGGTCACGTCTCCAAGGTTGCGGCTGTCTCTGATGACTGCCTTGACCGTCTGCTCCACATCGAAACTCTCCGTTCCGGTTAAAGTGATATCGTCCTCAGGGTCAAAATCGTATTCCGTTGCCACCTGTCCAACGATACCGCCCACATTCGTATCGGCTTCCACCGTACCGCGGTTCACACATAAGGTGACCTTTCCCTTCTGGAAGCTGGAAGTATCATAGCGCGCTTCTTCGGTTCCTTCCGGTTCTGCGGTGTCATCCTCCGCATCGGGATCTCCGGGGTTCACCTCTTCCTTGCTGGCTGACTCATCCGAAGTATCTTCTACAGAAATTCCTTCATACCGGAAGAGATCATCCCGGATTTCGCTGACCAGATTTCGCAGAACTCTGGCCTGATCCATCAGCTCATCCATGTGGGCGCTGGTGCTGTCTGTCCCGGCTTCCAGTACATCCCCCAACTGACCCAACTGGTCAAAAGCCTTGTCGAGCCTGTCATTCAGTGTATCCAGATTATCTTTGATACCGCCACTGCGATCCGTGGAAGCATTCGTCATGTTATCCAGATGCTTGGTGGCATTCTCTCCGAATTTTTTCAGTGCCGATTTATAGCTCTCCGTATCGTCCGGTACGGTGATGGTAATGTTTCCGCCACTGACGTCATGATTGCCATCGCCACCCCAGTTACCATTCCAAATGTCATTTCCACTGATGGTAACGTCATGACTGTTGCCGTTATTCTTGTCATTATCCGCCTGCTTGTTCAGATCGTCATTTAGGACTTTCAGATCGTTGCTGACGCCGTTCAACTCTTGATTGTAAATATACCACAGATCATGAGCGGTCCCGGTCAGAGAACTTCCCGCATTGTTGGCATCCTTCAGGTTCGAACTGATACTCTTGGCAATACTGGATGCCTGTTTGCTATAGCTGCTCACATCTTTCTGGGTGGCATCCAACATATCCAGGAATTTGTCTGTCTCCGTATCCAGTTCCTTCAGCTTGTCACTGAGATACTGGATTTCCAGGAACGGCTCCATCTGACCCACGATACCGCCCACATCTTTTCTGCCCTGCACATATCCGGTGTTGGTGCAGTTCTGCAGATAGCCCTGATGCAGTCTGCCTACGATACCTCCGGTATTGTAGCCTACGTGCTGGTAGCCGATGGCCCCGGAATTGGAGCAATAATAAATCTTACCATCCGAAATACCTGCGATACCGCCGGTGTCCGTATGAGCTGCCACATTGGAGGTACTGTTGATCTGCTCCAGATTGTCCATGGTGATATCTTCCAGATCATAAGTCACTTCCGTGCTGTACGTATTGATATTGCCATTGTTGCTGCAGTTATTCAGAATACCGTGGTTGTTGCCCACAATACCGCCTGCGGAATGATTGCCGATCACATTTCCGGAGGATTCACACCGACGGATCTCTCCGCTCTCGGCATTGACTCCGGCAATACCGCCGACATCCGTATCACCGACCACATTTCCGGTAAATTTACAATTTTCAATGCTGCCATAGTTCACACCGACGATACCGCCGACCTGATCCTGGCTTCCAGAGGGAGATACTTCCCCCGTGACCGTAAGGTTGCGGACTTTTGCTCCCTCCTGCACATAGCGGAACAATCCCACTGCCGAACCGTCTCCGGTCAGTTTCACATTGGAAATAGTAAAACCGCTGCCGTCAAAGATTCCTGCAAACGTAGGAATACTGAGTTCACCTGTCATGCTCAGAACAATGTCGTTCTGCAGCACTACTTTTTTATCTCTGGACCAACTGTCCAGTACACAGTTCTCCACCAGTTTCCGCAGATCCTCCTCCGTGCTGATCTCTATGACTGCATAATCCTGCTCCTTTATCGTGCTGCTATAACCGCTGCCGCCTCTGTACTGCTCATAGGTCAAAGTTTCTGCTGCATAGGCGGTGGCCGGTGTCTGCAGGATCAATGCTGCTCCCAGCAGGAAACATAATAATCTCTTACTGTTCATCTTCTGTTCCCTCGCTTTCTGCTGTTTTTTCCGTATTTCTGTCCTCACTGTTGTCCGAAATTTCCCCGTCTTTTCCGGCTGCTTCCACTGTATTTTCTCCAGCCGGTTCTTCCTGTCCTGCTGCTTCGTGCTCCGGCAGCTCCTGGGCTTCCAGTCTGGGATAGTTTTCTTCCGGGGCATCGTCCCGCTCCTCCATCGTCACGGTATCCTTGGGACGCACCACCGCACCCATCTCACCATCAATGACACCGATGAAATCACCCTCCAACACACCATTGACATAACCCTTGATGTGACCGTTCATACGGATTCTTCCGGCGGAGGGCAAGGGCTTTGCCAGATCCCGTTTCAGTGTAAATGCTGTCTTCTGAATAATGATATCTCCGATCAGCAGTGTCTGCGGCAATGCCAGCAGTACCAACAAAATAGATGTCAGAGTACCACGACCAAGAGCCAGTCCGATAGCCGCTACCGCTGCATTGGAAGATACATAGCTGATAATAAATCCCGCAGATACCAGCATGGATCCGCTGGTAACAATGGTAGGGAACGCCTGGTTCAGTGCTTCGATGGCGGCTTCCTTGATCGGCATATAGGTCTTCAGATCCATGTAACGGCTGGTGATAACGATAGCGTAGTCGATCGTTGCACCCATCTGGATCGCAGATACTACCAGATATCCCAGGAAATATACATTTTCATTCAACAGATACGGCAATGAGAAGTTCATCCAGATACTACCCTGAATCGTTACAACCAACAGTACCGGCAGACCGGCGGACTGGAAGGTGAACAGCAGGATGATCATAACGAACAATGCTGTCAGCACCGTGATGATCGTATTATCCGTTGCGAAGGAATCGCCCAGATCCTTATCACTGGTGGCGTTACCGACTAGCAGAATGTCATCTATATTATAGAACTTTGCCACGGTATTACGGATCTGATCCAGTGCTGCTGTGGTCTCTTCTCCCTCATAAGGAACATTCAATTCCAGAACAAATCGGGAATTGTCTTCGCCCAGCAGCTGATCTTTCGCAATACAGATCTGGGAATAAGCATCCGTCAGAGTTTCTTCCAGATCATCGTCCAGTGTGATGTTGCCGCTTTCTTTCTGATCATAAATGAACAGGAACATATCAATAAACGGAACTTCGTATTCACTGACGCCACTGACCAGCGCACCATAATCGCTCTGATCCAGTGCATATGCCGAATACAACATATCCGCCACTTCAATATCCAGATCGATCAGTTCCGCAAACTGCCTGGGGGTCAGCTTATCCGTCAGCATATAGCCGTCCATGGCCTCGATATTGCCAAGTCCCTGACAGGATTTCACCACATCCAGCTTTTCCAGAGCTTTCAGTGTCTGTGCCTCTTTTTCATAATCACCGTTGGGCACAATGACCGCCAGCTGGTTCACCATGCCGAATTCCTTATTTACCATGCTGACGGAGAATTTATTATCACTCATAGTACTGGATTCCAGAGTGTTGGTATCGTACACGTAGTTTGCCTTATTGGACAGGAAAAATGCTATAATAACACCTACGATCAGAATAGGCGGTATAATGTAGCGGGTAGCCACACAAAACTTACCGACTGCTGTGATCTTCGGAACGAAGCTCTTGTGATGGGTGTTGTCGATGGCCTTGGAAAAGGTCAACAACAGTCCGGGCATCAGGAAGAATACGGCCACCATACTGAAAATAATGGATTTTGCCAGAATGATACCCATATCATAACCAATTCTAAACTGCATGAACATCATGGCTACCATACCGGAGATGGTGGTCAGGGAACTGGAGGAAATCTCCGGGATTGCCTTACTCAGGGCCACGATCACAGCCTCTCTGGCATCCTTGTCCTCATGTTCTTCCATAAAACGGTGAGCAAGAATGATAGCATAGTCTACTGCCAGACCTAACTGCAGTACCACCGCAATAGAGTTCGTTACAAAACTGATGGTTCCGAACCAGTAGTTCGTACCTTTGTTCAAAATAGCTGCCACAATAAATGTAGTCAGATAAACCGGGATTTCCGCATAAGTCGTAGAGGTAAATAACAATACGGCTACGATAACCACTGCTGCCAACAACAGAATGACGATCATATCATTATTCAAGTCATCCGCGTCACGCTCTTCCTGACCGATATCGGAAGAATAGTAAACATCATAATCGGACAATGCATCCAGTACTTTATTCAGATGCTGTTGTGTGGCTTCCGTGTCTGCTTCCTCATCAAAAGTGACAGACAATAAAGCCTCCATGTCATGATAATGATCCTCGGTGTCATCGAAATCCAACATGCTGACACCGTCCATCTCCTCCACCTGATCTGCCAGTTTCTGTGCCTCATCAAACGTCACGTTACAGATCAGGATCCGGGCGGAGCCATACGTGGTAAATTCCGAATCCATCAGATCCAGTCCCCTCCTGGTCTCTGTTGTGTCCGGCAAATAAGTGGTCAGATCGTTATTAACCTTGACTCTGTTCATGGATAATACGCAAAATATGCATAAAACAATAAAGATCAGATAAAATCCTTTTCGTTTGTCTACAATGAGCGTGGCAAGTTTCATCATAAAGGAATTATCTTTTTTGTCTTTTTCTGCGTTGTCTGCCATAGTTCCCTCCTGCTTTTTCTCTCTTTGTACCCTTATTTATGTATTTGATTTTATACACCTCTAGTTTAAAATGTTTTTAAACATCTGTAAAGACTTACTACAAAGATGAGAAATTGTATTAATGTCATTTAATGAACTTGTGTTGATTTTCTGCCACATGCAAAATATAATAATGGGGAAGAAAAAGCAAGCTACAGATTTTTTGTGATTGTTTATTTTTAGACATTTTCGCGATGTTCGTCTATTATTTTAGAAAAAATTCAGATTTGTATTACATATAGGAAATGATTTCTTCTTTTCCCGGAAAGGCTGGTGGATTGTCTTATGGAAAAAATGGATCGCCGTGTGCGCAAGACAAGAGCTCTCTTATTACAGGGGCTGGTAAAAATGTTAGAAACCCATGATATTCAGGATATCTCCGTCAAGGAGCTGACTGAACTGGTGGATATCAACCGCGGAACCTTTTATCTGCATTATGATGATATCTACGATATGCTCCATAAAGTCGAGGATGAAATGTTCCTGGAATTTAATGAAATCATGGAGCAGAAACCGGTCGTTACCAATTCTCTGGCCTCTCAGGGGCCGTTGTTGGAATTCTTCCGTTTTCTGGACCGAAACAGGGATCTGGCCAAGGTCATGATCGGCCCTCATGGGGATCTGGCTTTCGTCAATCGCCTGAAATATCAGATTGAAAAGCGCACTCTCCAGGTTCTGGAAAGTGCGCAATCCGATGCTAATTATGAATATCTCTGTTCCTTCATTATCACCGGCTGTGTCGGTGTCGTAGAGACCTGGCTGAAAGAATCCAATCCCCAGTCTCCGGAAGAAATGGCAGAAATTCTGGGAACCATGCTCTTACGTCAGCTTAATTTTGCTCCGGAACCTGCATAGGCTGTGTCGACTCCGGCATACCAACGCTTAAAGAAGTTACGATCTCACCATCCAGGAAGAAGGATACGGTATCACCTACCTGAAGTTCATCCAGAGTGGCATCTTCTCCGTCAATCGTAATGATCGTATCGTCATTGACTGTGATAGTCATAGTATCTCCGCTGAGAGTTAAGGTCATCTCATCCAGCATGTCTTTCTCAGGTTTCTGACCGTTCGGTGCTTCTCCGTTGGGTGCTTCGCCGGTAGGGGCTTCACCATTGGGAGCGCCACCGTTGCCGTCAGGAGCCTGGCCATCGGGTTTATCGCCTGTAGGGGCTTCGCCGTTGGGAGCACCGCCGTTGCCGTCAGGAGCCTGGCCATCCGGCTTTTCTCCGCTGGGGGCCTCACCGGTAGGGGCTTCACCATTGGGAGCTTCCGGCTTCTCTGCCAGTGCAACGGAGATCACATTGCCATCTATGGCTGTGATCTGACCAAGGTAAGATTCTACCTTCTCTTCACTGCTCTCCGTGCTCTCCGTCGTACTCTCCGGTGCGATCGTCTCTTTATTTTCCGATGCTTCCGTGCTTGCTGCACTTGCGGTGGTCGATCCGCCACAGGCTGTAAATCCTGTCATCACCATAGCAGCTGTCAACACTGCACACATTACTTTTGTATTCACCTGGGGTAAATTCCATCTTCTCATATTCTCATTCCTCCTGTTCCATTAAAAATCTTGTGAACATTTCTTTCCCCTTATCCGCCTCTTATGATAAAGGACATCTGCGAAGGAATTGTGAGAAAAATGTGGTGATTCTGTGAACTTTTCACGCATGACACATTTGTCATATGTACAGTATTGGCAGTGTCAGATCATGTGTCGATTTTGCTGTTTTGTTGTAAATATTCAAGGAACGCAGTACAGCCTTCCAGAACGTCATCGTAGGTCGTTCCAAAATCTCCCGTATACCATGGATCCGAAATATCCCGTTCCGATCCCGCATAGGAAAGTAGCTTCGCTACTTTCCCCTCCGGATCTCCCCCGAATATCCGCAGCATGTTGCGGATATTCGCACCATCCATACCAATCAAATAATCATATTCCGCATAATCCGCTCTCGTCACCTGCCGGGCCCGCTTCCCCTCACAGGAGATCCCATGCCTCGCAAGTTCCGCCTTCGCCGGCGGATACACCGGATTCCCGATGCCGTTCCAGATTTCCTCTGTGCTGGTGGCCGCGGAGGCAATCTGGAAGCGGGCGGTGAGTCCGGCATCGGATACTAATTTTTTCATTACGAATTCCGCCATGGGGGAACGACAGATGTTGCCGTGGCAAACAAAAAGGACTTTTAGCATATTTGTTTCTCCTTGATTTACCTTAAAAAATCTATTTTGCACGGATTTCTGAAGTTTATTGTAGTCTGTTCCGAAATGTATTAATGCAGAAATTCGAGCTGAATTTAGCATGTAAGTTCGGAGGTGCCACTCACACAAAACATTTTATTGCATAATTATTACTTTTGTACATATTCATCGTAATTAATCTCAAATATTGTTTAATCACCATTAGAATAATTCCTATATATTTCCACGAAAATCTGCCCTCGAAGAAAATCGGTCTATATCAAGACTAATTGCAAAAATTGTTATCTTGCTGTACTAATTTCTTACTAAAACTAAGAGACTTGATATATTTACTCATAAACTCATAATCAGGTTTCCCAAAAACTGTAGCAGGCAATTTGATAAC
>OGFP01000493.1_pt1 | contig 15523 bp, 9 predicted proteins | sample 1570971 | NCBI WGS metagenome assembly OGFP01 (sample SAMEA2582033, study PRJEB24529) | metagenome | biome: Human gut stool | place: China | collected 2011 | reverse complement strand
TAAGACACCGCCTTTTCACGGCGGTAACACGGGTTCGAATCCCGTACGGACTATAAGTGCCAGCTAGAGAAAGCTGGTTTTTTTGTGGCCTTTTTGATAAAATAGAGGGGTTGACTGGCCTAAGCCAGACATTTTATACCACTTTAAAATCATAAATGACAAGACCTCGACCCGATGTAAAATTTTTGTTTTAAGATGGTTATCAGATGATGCTAAGCAGTTGGTCGAGTCGTGGTTTCATTTGAATAAGAAAACATATAATAAGGAAATTCAATGACATACTATAACGTTGGAAAGATTGTGAATACACAGGGCTTGCAGGGGGAACTTCGTGTTTTGTCTGTAACAGATTTTGCGGATGAGCGTTTTAAGAAGAAGAGTGTCTTAGCCCTTTTTGATGACAAAGACAATTACATCATGGATGTTGAGATTGCGAGTCACCGTAAACATAAAAACTTTGATATCGTTAAGTTTAAGGGGCTTTACCATATCAATGATGTGGAGAAGTATAAGGGCTGCAGCCTCAAGATTGCTGAGGAAAATTTAACAGACCTTGATGATGGGGAATTTTACTACCATGAAATCATTGGCCTTGATGTTTACGAAGGTGATACTTTGATTGGTCAGGTCAAAGAGATTCTCCAACCGGGTGCTAATGATGTTTGGGTAGTAAAACGTAAAGGCAAGAAAGATTTGCTCTTGCCATATATCCCACCTGTAGTTCTTGATGTTGATGTTGCGGCTGGTCGTATTGAGGTTGAGCTCATGGAAGGATTAGACGATGAAGATTGATATCTTGACCCTATTCCCAGATATGTTTGCTCCCTTAGAGCATTCCATTGTTGGTAAGGCAAAGGATAAGGGGCTTCTAGAAATCAACTATCACAATTTTCGTGAAAATGCGGAGAAGGCTCGTCACGTAGATGATGAACCTTACGGTGGCGGTCAAGGTATGTTGCTACGTGCCCAGCCAATTTTTGATACCTTTGACAAGTTAGACGTCACAAAACCTCGTGTTATTCTCTTAGATCCTGCTGGTCGTACCTTTGATCAGGCCTATGCAGAAGAATTGGCGCAAGAAGAGGAATTGGTCTTTATCTGTGGTCACTATGAGGGCTATGATGAGCGCATCAAAACCTTAGTGACAGATGAGATTTCCTTGGGAGATTTTGTCTTAACTGGGGGAGAGTTGGCTGCAATGACTATTGTAGATGCGACTGTCCGCTTGATTCCTGAAGTTTTAGGTAAGGAAGCTAGTCATAAGGATGATAGTTTCTCATCAGGGCTTTTGGAATTTCCACAGTACACGCGCCCAGCTGAGTTTCGTGGCATGAAGGTGCCAGATGTTCTCTTGTCAGGGCACCACGTCAATATTCGACGTTGGCGTATGGAACAGAGTTTGCGTAAGACCTGGGAGCGTCGACCAGACCTCTTGGAAAACTATGACTTTACGGATGAAGAACGTCAGATTTTAGAAGAGATAAAAGCAGAAGGGAAATAAAATGTCAGAAGAAAAGATTTACGATATTACCATTATCGGTGGTGGGCCAGTAGGACTTTGGGCTGCCTTTTACGCCGGTCTACGTGGTATGACTGTTAATATTATTGAGAGTCTGTCAGAGCTTGGTGGACAACCTGCCGTTCTCTATCCAGAGAAGAAGATCTACGATATTCCAGCCTTTCCGCAAACGACAGGTGCGGAATTGACAGAAAATCTCTTGACTCAACTTAAGCGTTTTGAAGATCGTGTCAGCATTCATTTGAAAGAAGAAGTGCAAACCTTTGAAAAGAAAGAAGGCATCTTCACAATTGCCACTAGTAAGGGCCAACACTTGTCTAAGGCTATCGTCATTGCTTGTGGGAATGGTGCCTTCGCTCCCCGTCCTTTGGGTGTGGACAATGAAGAAGATTATGCGGACAATAACTTGTTCTATAATGTACATAGCCTTGACCAATTTGCCGGCAAGAAGGTTGTGATTGCTGGTGGTGGAGATTCAGCTGTTGACTGGGCTAATCACTTGGATGGGATTACTGAGAGCGTGACTTTGATTCACCGTCGTGATGCCTTTCGTGCCCATGAGCATAGTGTAGAACTGCTTCATCAATCGTCAGTTAATGTGATGACGCCTTATGTGCCGCTTGAAATCAAGGGTGAAAATGGTCTTGCCCAAAGTTTGACAGTTCAAAAAGTTAAGTCAGACGAGGTTGTGGAATTGCCACTTGATGCCCTTATTGTTAGCTTTGGCTTCTCAACCAACAATAAAAACCTTCGTAACTGGAATGTTGATTACAAACGCTCTAGCGTTACTGTTAATGCGCAGTTTGAAACCTCACAAGAAGGTGTTTATGCTATCGGTGATGCGGCAGAATATGAGGGTAAGATTGATTTGATTGCGGTTGGTATGGGTGAAGCCCCTATTGCTATCAACCAAGCTATTCAATATATTAACCCAGACGGTAAGAATCGTCCGGTTCACTCAACATCATTAATTGAAGAATAATGTCAAAAGAAGGAAAGTCTCAAAAAAAGACTTTGTCTTCAATCTAAGGAGAGACTTGTCTCTCTTTTTTCATGTCTAAAAACGTGGTATAATACACCTATGGCTACAACGAAAAAAACGAAAAAAGGGACTGCTTCTAAGAACAGTAAGAAGCGGCTTACAAAAGCAGAATTAGACAGACAGAAGGCGATTAAGCGAATGCTATGGACCTTCTTTTTTGCCTTTGTCTTAATTTTCCCAGTCTTTCGATTGGGTTTCTTTGGGGTTACCCTCTATAATCTCTTTCGAGTATTTGTGGGGAGTATGGCTTACCCTTTAATTTTTGCTATCTATGTTTATCTCTTTGGCTTTAAATGGTTACGTAAACATAGTAACTACGTAACAGGATTTTGGATGGTCTTCGCGGGTCTCTTGTTGGAGTTTCACGCCTATCTCTTTAGTCTAGAACGCATGAGTGGTCTGGATATTTTCCCTGGTACCAAGGACTTGCTTTTTGGGGAACTGGTCAGTGTGCAAGTAGCTCGTTTTGCGGGTGGTGGTATGTTGGGGGCTCTCCTATACCAACCGATTTCCTTCCTCTTTTCAAATATTGGTAGCTTCATGATTGGGGTATTGATTATTCTCTTAGGTGCTTTCATTCTTAGCCCTTGGGATGTCTTGGATATCATGGAGTATGCTAAGGAAGCTTGGCAGAAAGGGGCTGAGAAGCGTTTGGAACGAACAGCCAAGCGTCTGGAGAAGAAGGCGGAACGTCAGGCTCAGAAAGAGCGTGAAGCAGAAGAACGGGCTGAGGAAGAACGTCTGGCCGATTTGACTGTCGACGAGGAGACGGGTGAAATCTTGGACGATGCAGCAGAGGAGTTACCGCAAGAAACTGAGATTTTTGCACCTGAACCTGAAATCAGTGATTATGCCTCTGAGGACTACTATGGTAATCTCCCTCCAGAGGATTATGAGGATTTTCAAGAAGATTATGCACCTTATCCAGAGGATGTGCCAACCGAGGAGTTTCCGCCATCTATGGTTGTTGAGGGAGATGATGCACCTGTCGAGGTTGATTTCACACCGAAGGAGCTCTTACAGTATAAATTACCTCAGATAGATCTCTTTGTACCTGATAAGCCTAAGAGTCAATCTAAAGAGAAAAACATCGTTCGTAAGAATATTCGAATCTTAGAAGATACTTTCAAGAGTTTCAATATTGACGTCAAGGTTGAGCGAGCCGAAATTGGACCATCAGTGACCAAGTACGAGGTCAAGCCTGCTGTCGGGGTTCGTGTTAATCGCATTTCAAATCTAGCGGATGACTTGGCTCTGGCTCTAGCTGCGAAAGATGTCCGTATTGAGGCCCCTATTCCTGGAAAATCTTTGGTTGGGATCGAAGTGCCTAACTCTGAGATTGCGACGGTTTCTTTCCGTGAACTTTGGGAACAGTCCAAGACGGATCCTAATAAGCTCTTGGAAGTTCCTCTCGGTAAGGCAGTTGATGGCTCGGCTCGTAGCTTTGATTTGGGACGGATGCCTCACTTGTTGGTGGCTGGGTCAACAGGTTCTGGTAAATCGGTTGCGGTTAACGGAATCATCTCTAGTATTCTTATGAAGGCTCGTCCTGACCAGGTTAAGTTCCTCATGGTCGATCCTAAGATGGTTGAGCTCTCTGTTTACAATGATATTCCTCATCTCCTTATCCCTGTGGTGACTAACCCACGTAAGGCTGCCAAGGCTCTTCAAAAAGTGGTAGATGAGATGGAAAACCGTTACGAACTCTTTAGTAAGTTTGGCGTACGTAACATTGCTGGCTACAATGCCAAGGTTGAAGATTGGAATGCCCAATCCCAAGAAAAACAGATTCCCCTGCCTTTAATTGTGGTTATCGTTGATGAGCTGGCTGACTTGATGATGGTAGCCAGTAAGGAAGTGGAAGATGCCATCATTCGTCTGGGACAAAAAGCGCGTGCTGCGGGAATTCACATGATTCTCGCCACTCAACGTCCGTCGGTTGATGTTATCTCTGGTTTGATTAAGGCCAATGTGCCTTCTCGTGTGGCCTTTGCGGTGTCTTCGGGAACAGATAGTCGTACCATTTTAGATGAAAATGGGGCAGAAAAGCTACTCGGACGTGGTGATATGCTTTTCAAACCGATTGATGAGAACCACCCTGTTCGTCTACAAGGTTCCTTCATTTCTGATGATGACGTGGAACGTATTGTGACCTTTATCAAGGACCAGGCTTCAGCCGACTATGATGAGAGCTTTGACCCTGGTGAAGTTTCTGAGAATGATTTTGGTGGAGGTTCGTCTGCCAATGGTGGTAGCTCAGAAGGAGATCCTCTCTTTGAAGAAGCTAAGGCTTTGGTCCTTGAAACACAAAAAGCTAGTGCTTCCATGATTCAACGTCGTCTGTCAGTTGGTTTCAACCGTGCCACTCGTTTGATGGAAGAATTGGAAGAAGCCGGCGTTATCGGACCGGCTGAAGGTACCAAGCCACGTAAGGTTTTGATGACTCAAGAATAATGAACTGGAAAGAGTCACAAGCCTGGTTTTGAAAGGAATTAGAACAGATAAAAGAAATGAGAAAAATGAGTATTTTACCATTTGTTTTCTCATTCTTTTTTTATGTTCAAAATAAACCAAAAAATTGCAAAATATTCCATAAGAACGCTTACAAAACGAACATTTTCTGCTATAATAGGAGAAAGAGTGAGTAATAAAAACTAAGGAGTTAAAAAATGGACAATTTATTAACCGTTCATTTTCATAGTATGCATGGCGACTATTCCCGATATAGTATGTGGAAGTGGCTAGATGGTTATTGGGGCGAAGAGGCCCATTTTTCACGTGAGGATGATTTTGGCCTTGTTGGTCAGGTTACTTCTCCCTCTAATCGTTTTATTGATTCTGTCAATCTTTTGGTCAAAACGGAAGACTGGTCGAGGCAAACACATGATTATCGTGTCCGACGCTTCCTAGGGGATGCTCCCAATGCTATTTGGATAGTTGAAGGTGATCCAACGGTTTATTATTCTAAACAGGCAGCCTTGACTAGCCATAGTTTTGAAGGTCGCGACCAGCATGCCTTTGATATGGCTCTTCGTAGACAGGAATTTGATCAAAAGTGGGGTTTTCAAGGCTGGTTAGGGCATAAGTATGAAAAAGGGGCTACAGAGTTTCGCCTTTGGTCACCACTAGCTCGTCGTGTGCAGCTCTTACTTTTTAAAAAGGGCAGTAAAAATCCTAAGGTCATTAAGATGAGTCGAGGAGCCAGCGTCAATAAGGACCGTCATGAGATGAATACTCACGGTGTTTGGAGTGCCACTGTCAAAAAGGATTTGGATGGGGTAGCCTACCAGTTTCGTGTTTATCATGAGGAAAGCTTCTATCAGGATACGAGAGACCCTTATAGCATCGCCCTTAGCTTAGATAATAAAAAAAGTTTAGTGGTCAATTCTAAGCGACTTGTACCAAGAGGGTATGAAAAGGTAACGAAGCAAAAAGCGAGTTGGCGTAATGCAAATGCTTGCTCATCCGTAATCTGTGAAATGCACCTCCGTGATTTCTCAATCTCAGAGACGTCTGGTGTTAAGAAGTCCTATAGAGGGACATACCTAGGTGCCTGTCAGAAAGGGACTAAAAATGCCCAAGGAGATGTGACTGGTTTTGATTACCTCAAACGCATGGGTTACAATTATGTCCAGTTGCAACCGGTCTTTGATCACCATAAAACTTACGATAAAGATGGGAAGCTTCTCTATAACTGGGGGTATGATCCTGAGAATTATAATGTCCCAGATCGTCAATTTGCTGCTGATCAAAAGAATCCCGTGGCACCAATTTTAGAGCTTAAGAAAATGATTCAGGCCTACCATGAGGAAGGCATTGGGGTCATCATGGATGTGGTTTATAACCATACTTATTCTTCTTACAGCTCTCCCTTCCAACTGTCTGTGCCGGCCTATTACTACCGTATGCATGACAATGGGTCTTTCCAAGACGGGTCAGGATGTGGAAATGAAACAGCCAGTGAAAAGGAAATGTACCGTAAGTATATGATAGATTCTTTGACCTATTGGGCAGAAGAATTTGGAGTGGATGGTTTCCGTTTTGACCTTATGGGCTTGCATGATGTTGCTACTATGAATGTCATTCGTTCGGCCATGGATGATATTGATCCTAGGATTCTTCTATATGGTGAAGGATGGGACATGGGAATTGGACTTCCTGTAGACCAAAAGGGCAAGAAGGATAATGCAGCCCTGATGCCTAGAATCGGATTTTTCAATGACAATGCGCGTGACGCCGTTAAAGGGGCAGAAGTCTATGGACACATCAGTAACGGCTATGTGTCTGGAGCCCCATTGGAAGACCAGATTGCCAAGAGTCTACTTGGTAGCCGTGGTTTTGTAAACTACCTCATGCCTGGTCAGGTCCTCAACTATATCGAGGCGCACGACAACTACAATTTGAATGACCTTATGCATCATCTGCATCCACATGATTCGCAAGAAGATATTGAAAAACGTATCTACTTGGCAAATGCTCTTAATCTAAGTATGCAAGGGATGTGTTTCATGCAGTTGGGACAAGAATTCCAGCGTAGTAAGATGGTTGCAACAGGTGAAGACGGAAACTACACGGAAGCGGATGTTAAGCGTGCCATGAATAGCTACAATGCTCCTGATGCCGTTAATCAGGTGGATTGGAATCAAGTGACCCTTAAGAAAGACTTGGTTGCTAAAGTTGCCAAATTAATTGAGCGTAAGCAAACCGTACCAGAATTGTCATATCGTTCATATGCAGATATTTACGATAATCTCTATGTCGCAAAAGCGGAGTACGATTCAGGTATTGTTGAATTGCACATTTCTGGAAAATTACGTAAGACTTTTGTGTTCAATAATATGAAAAAAGATTTGGAGATTTACTGACAAGGCAGTAAAAAAATGCTATAATGTAGGAAACGCTTACACAAGCAGTTTTGTTCACTTGTGAGCCCTATCAATCTTAAGGGTTTTCTAGTGTATTTACATATATTTCAATGTTTTAATTTCTTGATAGTTAGATCTATCAAGACTAGTTTAAGGAAGGAGTGATTGTATGAATCTCGATGAAGCCATGTACACGTTTGGAACAGGTGAGAACTTCCACCTTCAGAATTATCTGGGTGTGCATGAATTGGAGGGTGAAGAAGGATTTGTCTTCCGTGTGTGGGCCCCTCATGCTGAGCAGATTCAGGTAATCGGAGATTTCACAGGTTGGTTTGATGAACCTCTGGATATGACTAAAAACCATATCGGCGTTTGGGAGGCTACTTCAGCTCTCCCTGAAGAAGGACAGATTTATAAGTTCTTGGTAAAACGTAAGGGTGGTCAAGTAGTTGAAAAGATGGATCCTTTTGCTACTTATTTGGAACCACGTCCAGGAACAGGAGCCGTCATTCGTAAGAAGAAAGCTAAGAAGTGGAAAGATGGCCTTTGGATGGGGCGTCGCAAACGCTTTGGTTTCCAAAAGCGTCCGGTAAATATCTATGAAGTTCATGCATCGTCTTGGAAACTAAAAGAGGATGGTCAGCCTTATACTTTCAAGGAATTGAAAGAGGAGTTGATACCATATTTAGTTAAGATGAACTATACCCACGTGGAATTTATGCCACTCATGGCTCATCCGTTAGGGATGAGTTGGGGTTACCAACTCATGGGTTACTTTGCTTTTGAGCATACTTATGGTACACCAGAAGAGTTTCAAGATTTTGTTGAAGCTTGTCACCAGAACAATATCGGTGTCTTAGTGGACTGGGTTCCAGGTCACTATACACAAAATGACGATGCTTTGGCCTATTTCGATGGCACACCAACCTTTGAATATCAAGATCACGATCGAGCTCATAATTATCGTTGGGGTGCCTTGAACTTTGACTTAGGAAAAAATCAAGTTCAGTCTTTCCTTATTTCAAGTGCTCTTTACTGGATTGAAAATTATCATATCGATGGTATCCGAGTGGATGCAGTTTCTAACATGCTCTATTTGGACTATGATGAGGGTCCATGGATGCCAAACAAGGATGGTGGTAACCGTAACTTGGAGGGCTATGGCTTCCTTCAAAAACTCAATCGTGAAATTAAAAATCGATATCCAGATGTCATGATGATCGCGGAAGAATCAACTGCGGCAACGCCAATCACACAACCTATTGAAGAAGGTGGTCTAGGCTTTGACTTCAAATGGAATATGGGTTGGATGAACGATATCCTCAAATTCTACGCAGAAGATCCAGTTTACCGTCAGTATGACTTCAATCTGATGACCTTCAGTTTCATGTATTGCTTCAATGAAAACTATGTTCTACCTTTCTCACATGATGAAGTGGTTCATGGTAAGAAGAGTATGATGCATAAGATGTGGGGTGACCGCTACAATCAGTTTGCTGGTCTTCGTAACCTCTATACTTATCAACTCTGTCACCCAGGTAAGAAATTGCTCTTCATGGGATCTGAATTTGGTCAATTCTTAGAGTGGAAATTTGATTACCAACTGGAGTGGGGAAATCTTGAAGATGAGATGAACCAGAAGATGCAGGCCTTCACTAGCCATGTGAATGCTTTCTATAAGGACCACAAGTCTCTCTGGCAGATTGATGATTCCTACGATGGTATTGAGATTATTGATGCGGATAACCGTGCTGAAAGTGTTCTTTCTTTTATCCGTAAGGATGATAAAGGTGACAAGGGCGATATCCTAGTCTGTGTCTTCAACCTTGCTCCAGTGGAACGTAAAGACTTCACTATTGGCTTGCCAATCGCCGGTATCTACGAAGAAGTCCTTAACACTGAGATGGAAGAATTCGGTGGTGTCTGGAAGGAAGGAAATCCTGATACCCGTACCCAAAAAGCGAAGTGGAAGGACTATGAAAATACTCTTAGCTTCACATTGCCAGCTCTTGGAGCAAGTATCTGGCGTGTTAAACGTCGCTTGAAATAAAGGGTTGACTTAAACGTGTACACGATTTGTTTTTCAGAGGTGATAGCAAGGAAGTCGCGGTTGAAAGAAGCATTCTGACGCCCAAACTATTGCCACACTGAGAAACTTACTTTAATTGTCATAATCAGTTTCGACTGATTGTCTCACATTCTTTTGAGGATGGAACTAAAAATCATGAGGGGGACTATTCATGAAAAATGAAATGTTGGCTTTGATCCTTGCTGGTGGGCAAGGAACTCGTCTTGGAAAATTGACCCAAAGTATTGCCAAACCAGCTGTTCAGTTCGGTGGACGCTACCGTATCATTGACTTTGGTTTGTCAAACTGTGCCAATTCAGGAATTAACAATGTAGGTGTCATTACACAGTATCAACCACTTGCTTTGAACAATCATATCGGTAATGGTTCAAGTTGGGGATTGGATGGTGTTAACTCTGGTGTATCAATTCTTCAACCTTACTCAGCTAGCGAAGGTAATCGTTGGTTTGAAGGTACCAGCCACGCTATTTATCAAAACATTGAGTATATCGATAGCATCAATCCTGAATATGTTTTGATTTTGTCTGGTGACCATATTTACAAGATGGATTATGACGATATGCTCCAATCTCACAAAGACAACAACGCAAGTCTTACAGTTGCCGTTCTTGATGTGCCACTTAAAGAAGCTAGCCGTTTCGGTATCATGAACACTGATGCTAATAACCGTATTGTTGAGTTCGAAGAAAAACCTGAAAATCCTAAATCTACGAAAGCATCAATGGGTATTTACATCTTCGATTGGAAACGCCTTCGCAATATGTTAGTTTCAGCTGAAAAGAACTTAGTTGATATGTCAGACTTTGGTAAGAACGTTATCCCAACTTATCTTGAAACAGGTGAAAGCGTCTTTGCTTATGAATTTGAAGGCTATTGGAAAGACGTAGGTACTATCGAATCCCTTTGGGAAGCAAACATGGAGTACATTTCTCCTGATAATGCCTTGGATAGTCGTAACCGTCAATGGAAAATTTACTCAAGAAACTTGATCTCACCACCCAACTACTTTGGTGAACATGCTGAAATTGAAGACTCACTCGTTGTTGATGGCTGTTTGGTTGATGGAACTGTTAAACATTCTGTGCTTTCGACAAATGCACAAATTCGTGAAGGTGCAGTCGTTGAAGATTCAGTGATTATGAGTGGTGCAGTTATTGGTAAAGGTGCAAAAATTAAACGTGCTATTATCGGTGAAGGTGCACACGTTTCCGAAGGTGTGGAAATTGACGGTACAGAAGAAGTGCAAGTCGTAGGATACAATGAAGTAGTGGGGGTAGCAACAGATGAAGATTGATAAATATTCAGCCATTTTAGGAAATACCGTAGGTTTCCATGACATGGATGGCTTGACTGAGCACCGTCCTATTGCCAGCCTACCATTTGGCGGAAAATATCGCCTCATCGACTTCCCTTTGTCTAACTTGGCTAATGCTGGTATCCGTAGCATCTTCGGAATCTTCCAAAACGAAAACATCGGTTCTGTCTTCGACCATATTCGTTCAGGTCGTGAGTGGGGCTTGTCTACTCTCCTTAGCCACTACTATCTTGGTATTTACAATACTCCAGTTGAAAGTTCAACTGTTGATGAAGAATACTATCGTCAAATTTTGACTTACCTTAAACGTTCAGGTTCAGACCAGACTGTAGCTCTTAACAGTGATGTTTTGGTCAACATTGATCTTAACCAAGTTTTCCACCTCCACAATACAACAGAACAAAAAATTACGGTGGTCTACAAAAAACTTCGTAAAGAACTCATTTCAGATGTAAACAGCATTTTGGAAATTGATGAATCTGACAAAGTGCTTAGCCATGAGCTCTTCCAGGGTGGAGATAAAGAAGTTTACAATATGTCTACAGATATCTTTGTTGTGGATACACCATTCTTAATTGAAAAATTGGAAGAAGAAGCAGCTAAAGAAGAACCACGTAAGCTTCGTTATGTACTTCGTGATTTGGCAGTTGCTGAAAATGCTTTTGCTTACGAGTACACTGGTTACCTTTCAAATATCCACTCAGTGAAAGCGTACTTTGATGCTAACTTGGATATGTTGGGATCACAAAAATTCTATTCACTTTTTGCACCAAACCAAAAAGTTTATACAAAAGTTAAAAATGAAGAGCCAACATACTATGCAACCTCTTCTGAAGTTAAGCGTTCACAATTTGCATCTGGTTCGATTGTACGAGGTAAAGTTGAGAACTCAGTGATTTCACGTAATGTTGACTTGTCTGAAGGTTCTAGTGTGAGCCATTCAATTCTCTTTCCACGTGTTAATGTTGCCAAAGGCGCAACAGTTGAATATGCTATTGTGGATAAAGGTGTTGAAATCGCTGAAGGTGTTACGATTCGCGGTACAGAAAACAACCCAGTTGTCATCAAAAAAGGTAGCGTTGTAACAGAGGATATTGTACGATGAAAATTTTATTTGTAGCAGCAGAGGGTGCACCTTTCGCTAAAACTGGCGGTTTGGGTGACGTTATCGGTGCTCTTCCTAAATCTCTAGTTAAAAATGGTCACGAAGTTGCCGTAATTCTCCCATATTATGATGTGGTTTCGGCTAAATTTGGCGATCAGGTTGAAGACCTTGGCTTCTTCTATACAAATGTTGGTTGGCGTCGTCAATATGTCGGCATCAAGAAAATTGTCCGTGATGGTGTGACCTTCTTCTTCATTGATAATGAGCAGTATTTCAACCGCGGTACGGTATACGGTGAGTGGGATGATGGTGAGCGTTTTGGCTTCTTCCAAATGGCTGCCCTTGAGTTGATGGAAAAAGTGGACTTTATTCCAGATATTCTCCATGTTCATGACTACCACACAGCCATGATTCCATTCCTTCTTAAGGAAAAATACCATTGGATTCAAGCTTACCAAGGTATTAGAACAGTCTTCACTATCCATAATATTGAGTTCCAAGGTCAATTTGACAGTGGTATGCTTTGGGAAATCTTCGGTGTTGGTTACGAGCGTTATGCAGACGGTACGCTCCGTTGGAATGACTGCCTCAACTGGATGAAAGCAGGTGTTCTTTACGCAGATCGTGTAACAACAGTTTCTCCATCTTATGCTGGTGAAATTCAAACACCTGAATTTGGTAAAGGTCTTGATCAAATCATGCGCATGGAATCTGGTAAGTTGTCTGGTATTGTTAATGGTATCGATACGGACCTCCTTGATCCAGAAACAGATGCTCACATTCCTTATCATTTCTCAGTGGATGATTTGTCAGGTAAAGCCAAAGACAAGGCAGCTCTTCAAGAGCGTGTTGGTCTCCCAGTTCGTGAAGATGTTCCATTGATTGGTATTGTGTCACGTTTGACTGACCAAAAAGGTTTCGATTTGGTGGTTAACGAACTTCACAATATCTTGCAACATGATGTTCAGATTGTTCTTTTGGGTACTGGCTACAGTGACTACGAGAATTCTTTCTCTTGGTTTGGCCATGCTTATCCAGAGAAAATGTCTGCCAACATTACCTTCAACCTAGAGTTGGCTCAACAAATTTATGCTGGTTGTGACATTTTCCTAATGCCTTCAGCCTTTGAACCATGCGGGCTCTCACAAATGATGTCTATGCGCTATGGTACCTTGCCAGTGGTTAGCGAGGTTGGTGGTCTTCGTGATACTGTTGAACCATACAACCCTGTGACAGGCTCAGGTACAGGATTCTCATTTGGTAACTTCTCAGGTTACTGGATGGTTCAAACCCTTGAAAAAGCTCTCGATGTTTACGAAAATAATGCTGATGCTTGGAAACAACTCCAGCACAATGCTATGACACGTGACTTCTCATGGGATACAGCAAGTTTGGCATATGTTGATTTGTACAAACAATTAGTATAATTGCAAAGATAACTTTTCTCGCAAGGGAAAAGTTATCTTCATGTAAAGAACTTGAAAACGCTTCGATATCAATTAGAAAAAGTCAAGATAGTCGCTCCAATCTTGCTACTAAAGCAAATGATAGAGACCTTATCTAAAATTATAACTCTCATTATGTTATAAATAATTTAACGGTTTTAACAGTTTTGTAAATCAAGATACAGAAACTAAGGTTTCTAATTTTGATTGGCAAGGTTTGGAAGTTTTAAAGACATTTCCAATTCCCCCTTATCCTAATATTCACTCTATAAGATGTGTATCAAAGGTATAGAAATATAAGAAAGGATTTCTATGCAACTCGAAAATTTAACAAAAGAACAATTTATCCGTGATTTTAAAGACACGCTCCATCAAGAGCAGTTGATTAAAGTTGCTAAGGCCACACCAACTGAAATTTTCACAGCCTTGGCTGGTGTAATCCGTAAGTATTACACTAACACCTGGATTACACGTAACCATGCACTTTCAGACAATCAAGAAAAGATTGCTTACTACTTCTCAATCGAATTCCTCCCAGGTCGTATGTTGGAAACTAACCTCCTCAACCTTGGTATTCTTGACCTTGTTAAAGAAGGTTTCGCAGAACTTGATATCGATTTCCGCGAAGTGGTAGAATCTGAGCATGATATGGCACTTGGTAACGGTGGTCTTGGTCGTTTGGCTGCTGCCTTCATGGATTCGCTTGCAACTACTGGTTATCCAGGTTTTGGTAATGGTCTTCGTTACCGTTATGGACTTTTCAAACAACGTATTGTTGATGGTTATCAAGTTGAGTTGCCAGATGGTTGGTTTGGCTCAACAGGAAACGTTTGGGAAACACGTAAAGACCATGATATTGTCTATGTAAAACTCTTTGGTGATGTTGTCCTTGAAAGCAATGAAGATGGTCGCTTTGTCCCAACTTATAAGAATGCTCAAGTTCTTCGTGCTGTGCCTTACGATGTACCACAAATCGGTTATCAAAATGGTGTGATTAACAACCTTCGTCTTTGGGATGTAGAAATTCCTGAAGAATACGAATTGGATTACACAACTTTGGAAGCTCGCCGTCGTGTGAAAGATATTACAGCCATTCTTTATCCAGATGATACAACGATTGAAGGTAAAGAATTGCGTTTGGTTCAGGAATACTTCATGACAAGTGCAGGTCTCCAAACCATTATCAAATCATACCTCAAGATGGGCTTGCCATTGAAAGATATCCACGAAAAGGTATCTGTTCACATCAATGATACTCACCCTGCGGTTGCACCAGCTGAATTCATGCGTCTCCTCCTTGATGAATATGGTCTTTCATGGGAAGATGCTTGGAATGCGACTGTTAAGACAATGAGCTACACTAACCACACAATTCTTCAAGAAGCTCTTGAAAAATGGGATCAACAGCTCTTCAAACGTGTTCTTCCACGTGTTTACCAAATCATCTTGGAAATCGATAACCGTTATGTAGCTGCAATGGCTGGACGTGGTGTTGCTGCAGATGTTATCGAACGCACTCGTATCGTGAAGGATAACCAAGTGCATATGGCTAACTTGGCGATTATTGGTGGTCACTCAGTCAACGGGGTTGCCAAACTCCACACAGAACTTCTTAAAGAAGACACCCTCCACGATTTCTATACTATTTATCCTGAAAAATTCAATAACAAGACAAATGGTATCGTTCAACGTCGTTGGACACAAATTGCAGCGCCAGAACTTTCAGCAGCAATTGATGACGTGATTGGTAACGGTTGGCGTAACGACATCCATGAGCTTGAAAATCTTACAACCTACTTGGATGACAAGGAAGTATTGAACCAGTTCTATCAAGTTAAGAAAACTGCTAAACAACGTTTGGCAGACTACATCAAGGAAACAACAGGCGTTGAAGTGTCTACAGATGCTATCTTTGACGTTCAGGTTAAACGTCTTCACGCTTACAAACGTCAATTGCTTAACCTCCTTCACATTATCAAACTTTATTGGGATCTTAAAGATAACCCAGATAAAGACATGGTACCACGTGTCTTCATATTTGGTGCCAAAGCTGCGCCTGGTTATCACTTTGCAAAATCAGTTATCAAACTCATCAACGAAGTTGCCAACCTTGTTAACAATGATGAAAGTCTTCAAGGCAAAC
>OGFP01000474.1_pt1 | contig 16198 bp, 8 predicted proteins | sample 1570971 | NCBI WGS metagenome assembly OGFP01 (sample SAMEA2582033, study PRJEB24529) | metagenome | biome: Human gut stool | place: China | collected 2011 | reverse complement strand
CATTGATGGAGTCATCATATCCACACCACTAAACTGGCACGCACCTATTGTGTTGGACGCATTAGCTGCCGGCAAACATGTCTTCTGTGAAAAAGCAATGGCACGCACCCTTGACGAGTGCAAGGCTATCTATGACACTTACAACCAGTCTGAAAAAGTACTCTACTTTTGTATGCAACGAATGTATGACGAGAAGTATATCAAAGGGATGCAAATGATTCATTCCGGACTGATCGGAGATGTGGTAGGAATGCGCTGTCATTGGTTCAGAAATGCAGACTGGCGTCGTCCTGTTCCTTCACCGGAATTGGAGCGCAAAATCAATTGGAGATTATATAAAGCCAGTTCGGGCGGACTAATGACCGAACTGGCTTGTCATCAATTGGAAGTATGTAACTGGGCAGCTAAAAGAATGCCGGTAAGTATCATGGGGATGGGTGATATTGTTTACTGGAAAGACGGTCGTGAAGTATACGATAGTGTAAATGTGACTTACCGATATTCCGATGGAACCAAGATTGCCTACGAATCATTAATCGCCAACAAGTTCAACGGAATGGAAGACCAAATTCTGGGAAGTAAAGGAACGATGGATATGGCCAAAGGTATTTATTACCTGGAAGAAGACCATTCTACTTCGGGCATCCGCCAACTGATTGACCAGGTAAAAGACAAAGCTTTTGCCGCCATCCCAACGGCAGGACCTAGTTGGCGGCCGGAAACAAAAATGGAATACACTCCACATTTTATCATTAATGGAGATATTCACGTTAACAGTGGTTTAAGTATGATCGGAGCAGACAAAGACGGATCGGATATCATTCTATCCTCTTTCTGCCAATCTTGTATCACTGGAGAGAAAGCACAGAATGTAGTAGAAGAGGCTTATTGTTCTACGGTCCTTTGCTTACTTGGGAATCAAGCAATGGATGAACAACGCCATATCCTCTTCCCCGACGAATATAAAATACCCTATATGAAATTCTAAACTATGAAAGATATTATTATCACCTCAAAAAAGTTGAAACAAGAAAGGAATATCTTTCTTCTAAGTTTCCTGCTTGCATTTATCATCAACGTAATTGCAATCATTATCTATTCCCGCCCATGGATTGAAATAATATCCCAAATCGGGTATGTCATCGTGATTAGTTTTTTCATCTATCTTATCTTATGGATTCCCCGAGGAATCCTGATATTCTTGAGTCACCTTTTCCGAAGAAAAAAATAAGAGATTGACGTTTTTTGAAGGAGAATTGACGGAAAAGCTCATTCACATATTCTAATAACAACCTAATTTTGGAGAAAAATAGATACTATGACAACAAGAAGAGATTTTATCAAAAAAACAGTAGCAGGTACAGCTGCACTTTCATTGGGAAGCATACTTCCAGGATTCGGTTCAAGCCGTTATCAAGATATTCTGGGAGCTAACGAAAAAATACGTATCGGAGTCATTGGAGTGAATTCGAGAGGTAAGGCCCTGGCGCAAGGATTTGCCAAACTTCCAGATTGTGAAGTAACTTACATTTGCGATGTAGACTCAAGAGCATTAGAAAAATGTCAGGCTGCTATCCACAAAATTACCGGACGTACTCCCAAAGGAGAAAAAGACATTCGTAAGATGTTAGAGTCGAATGATTTTGAAGCAGTGGTGATTGCCACCCCTGACCATTGGCATGCCAAAGCAGCCATTATGGCTATGCAGGCCGGAAAGCATGTTTATCTGGAAAAACCGACCAGTCATAATCCGGCAGAAAATGAAATGCTGGTTCGAGCCGCTTTGAAATATAACCGGATTGTTCAAGTGGGTAACCAACGCCGTTCCTTTCCCAATGTAATTAAAGCTATGGAAGAAATAAAATCCGGTTCTATCGGAAAAGTGAGATATGCCAAATCTTGGTATGTCAATAATCGCCCTTCCATTGGAACAGGGAAAGTTGTTCCTGTACCTGATTATCTGGATTGGGATTTATGGCAAGGTCCTGCCCCACGTGTTGCAGATTTCAAAGATAATTTCATCCATTATAACTGGCATTGGTTTTGGAACTGGGGAACAGGTGAAGCACTCAACAATGGAACTCACTTTGTTGATATGCTCCGTTGGGGGTTAGGTGTGGATTATCCTACAAAGGTTGATTCTATCGGAGGTCGGTATCGTTTTCAAGACGACTGGCAAACTCCTGACACACAACTTATCACCTTCCAATTTGGCGACGAAGCATCTTTTTCATGGGAAGGACGTAGTTGTAATACGATGCCGGTAGACGGATATGGAGTAGGAACCGCATTTTATGGAGAAACCGGAACTCTCTTCATTGGCGGTGGCAATGAATATAAAATTGCAGATATAAAAGGTAAAACGATTAAAGAGGTAAAAAGTGATTTAAAATTTGAGACCGGCAATCTGTTGAATCCATCCGAAAAGCTGGATGCCTTCCACTTCCGAAACTGGTTTGATGCCATTCGCAAAGGAACAAAGTTAAATTCCGGAATTGTAGATGCCTGTATCAGTACCCAGTTGGTACAATTAGGTAACATTGCCCAACGTGTCGGACATTCATTACAGATTGATCCGGGAAGTGGACGAATTCTCAACGATTTGGAAGCCAATAAACTTTGGGGAAGAGAGTACGAAAAAGGTTGGGAAATACGGGTTTAAATCATGTCCCCATTTCTCGTTTTTTCATCAGGTTATAATTTTACAGAAAGGCATGTCTTTGATAGGATATGCCTTTCTGTTTTCCTTCCGTAAAGCTGATTTATACCCTTTTAACACACGGAATATTCACCGTTTTTCATCGAAATCTCTTTTATTTTTGTATTTTTGCGTGCGTATGCGTTAAAATTATAGTATATACGAATTTTATGAGTGACGAAATCAACGAGATAACGGAAGGACATTCAGACTACAAACCGGCGGACACGCGGGACGAAAACGTAAAGCATCAGTTAACAGGCATGTACCAGAATTGGTTTCTGGACTATGCTTCATACGTTATTCTGGAACGTGCCGTACCTCACATCAATGACGGTTTAAAGCCTGTGCAACGTCGTATCCTGCATTCTATGAAACGTCTGGATGACGGGCGGTATAACAAAGTGGCAAATATTGTGGGACACACCATGCAGTTCCACCCGCATGGGGATGCTTCTATCGGGGATGCCTTGGTACAGTTGGGACAGAAAGACCTGTTGATTGACTGTCAGGGTAACTGGGGTAATATCCTCACCGGAGACGGTGCGGCTGCTCCCCGTTATATCGAGGCACGTTTATCCAAATTTGCGCTGGATGTTGTCTTCAATCCCAAAACTACCGAATGGAAATTGTCATACGACGGACGAAATAAGGAACCAGTCACTCTTCCTGTGAAATTCCCGTTATTACTGGCGCAGGGAGTGGAAGGTATCGCCGTTGGACTTTCTTCCAAGATATTGCCGCATAACTTCAACGAACTTTGTGATGCTTCCATCAGCTATCTGCGTGGGGAAGAATTCCAACTGTATCCCGATTTCCAGACAGGCGGCTCGATTGATGTAGCCAAATACAACGACGGAGAACGTGGCGGAGCAGTGAAAGTACGTGCCAAGATCAACAAGATTGATAACAAAACGCTTGCAATCACAGAGATCCCTTATGGGAAAACCACTTCAACAGTGATCGACTCTATCCTGAAAGCTGTTGATAAAGGAAAAATCAAAATTCGCAAGGTAGATGACAACACAGCTGCCAACGTAGAAATATTAGTGCATCTGGCACCAGGTACATCATCGGACAAAACAATCGATGCATTGTACGCATTCACCGATTGCGAAGTAAGCATCTCACCCAACTGCTGCGTGATTGATGACAGCAAACCTCATTTCCTCACTGTCAGCAAAGTCTTGAGAAAGTCGGCAGACAACACGCTGGATTTGCTAAAGCAGGAGCTGGAAATCAAGAAAAACGAAATACTGGAAGCGTTGCACTTTGCTTCGCTCGAAAAGATATTTATCGAAGAACGCATCTATAAGGACAAAGAGTTCGAGCAATCCAAAGATATGGACGCAGCTTGTGCACATATTGACGAACGCCTGACGCCTTATTACCCGAAGTTTATCCGCGAAGTAACCAAAGAGGATATTCTCAAACTGATGGAAATCAAAATGGGGCGTATTCTGAAATTCAACTCGGACAAAGCGGATGAACTGATTGCCAGGATGAAAGAAGAAGTGGCCGAGATTGATAATCATCTGGCTCACATCGTAGATTATACCGTCAACTGGTATCAGATGTTGAAAAACAAATACGGCAAGAACTTCCCGCGCCGTACGGAACTGCGTAACTTCGACACCATCGAAGCTGCCAAAGTAGTAGAAGCAAACGAGAAACTTTATATCAACCGCGAAGAAGGATTTATCGGAACAGCCTTGAAAAAAGACGAGTTCGTTGCATGTTGTTCGGATATCGATGATGTCATTATCTTCTTCCGCGACGGTAAGTATATCGTTACTCCTGTTGCCGACAAGAAATTCGTCGGCAAAAACGTTCTTTATGTCAATGTATTCAAGAAGAACGATAAACGTACGATCTACAATGTAGCCTACCGCGACGGAAAAGAAGGAACGACATACGTAAAACGTTTCGCCGTGACCTCTGTAGTTCGCGACCGCGAATATGATGTCACACAGGGAACTCCCGAATCACGGATTACCTATTTCAGCGCCAACCCGAATGGAGAAGCCGAAATCATCAAGGTGACACTGAAACCGAATCCGCGTGTACGCCGTATCATTTTCGAGCATGACTTCAGTGAGGTCAGCATCAAGGGACGTCAGGCACGAGGCGTGATTCTTACCCGCTTGCCGGTACATAAGATATCCCTGAAACAAAAAGGAGGTTCTACGCTCGGTGGACGTAAAGTATGGTTTGACCGTGACATACTCCGCCTCAACTATGACGGACGAGGTGAATATCTGGGTGAATTCCAAAGCGACGACAGCATATTGATTGTTCTGAACAACGGTGATTTCTATACTACCAACTTCGACTTGAGCAACCACTATGAAGATAATGTAAGCATCGTGGAGAAGTTTGATCCTAACAAGATATGGACTGCCGCGCTTTACGATGCCGACCAACAGAATTATCCGTATCTGAAACGTTTCTGTTTTGAGGCCTCCAACCGTAAACAGAACTACTTGGGAGAAAATAAGAACAACCGTCTGATCCTGCTGACCGACGAGTACTATCCTCGTCTGGAAGTCATATTTGGCGGACACGACAATTTCCGTGATCCGTTGAATATCGATGCGGATGAATTCATTGCTGTCAAAGGTTTCAAAGCCAAGGGAAAACGTATTACTACCTATGCAGTGGAGACGATCAATGAGCTTGAACCAACTCGCTTCCCCGAACCCTCACAAGAACAACAGGAAGTTCCTGAAGAGGAGCCGGAAAATCTGGATCCGGACAGCGGCAAGAGCGAAGGCGATATTATTGATGAAATCACCGGGCAGATGAAATTATTCTGATGAAGAAAAAACTAATATACCTGGGGCTGACAGGTTGCATCCTGTTCGCCCTTTGCACAAGATTACAAGCGCAGATCGACAGTCTGCAAGCCCATCGGTATGTAACACGTGCCACCATGTATGGTGTCGGATTTACTAACGTTTTCGACACCTATCTTTCACCGCAGGAATACAAAGGAATCGACTTCCGTGTTTCCCGTGAATTGATTCGGATGACCAAGTTGTTTGATGGAAATGTATCTGTGCAGAACTTCTTTCAGGCAAACATCAGCTATACGCACAACCGGGCCGATAACAATAACACTTTCTCCGGATTAGTCAACTGGAACTATGGATTACATTACCAGTTCCGCCTGACAGATAATTTCAAATTATTAGCCGGAGGATTGATAGATGTCAACGGAGGCTTTGTCTATAATCTCCGGAACACCAACAATCCGGCATCCGCACGGGCATACGTCAATCTGGATGCCTCCGGAATGGCTATTTGGCACCTGAAAATCAAACGGTATCCAATGGTGCTTCGTTATCAGGTCAATCTGCCGGTTATGGGAGTGATGTTCTCTCCCCACTACGGACAATCTTATTACGAGATATTCTCTTTGGGAAATTCGAGTGGAGTAATAAAATTTACCTCCCTGCACAATCAACCTTCGTTGCGACAGATGCTCTCCGTCGACCTGCCGATAGGATATACCAAAATGCGCTTCAGCTACTTGGCTGATTTGCAGCAATCCAACGTTAACAATATCAAGACACATACCTACTCACACGTATTCATGGTAGGATTTGTGAAAGACCTATACCGTATCCGAAATAAGAAAGGAACCGCTCTTCCTTCATCAGTTAGAGCTTACTAAGAGAACAAAATTTAATGTTGAAACTTCAAGTGAGAGATCAATTAATGATGAGAAATAAGATTAGACAAATACTTTGGCTGCTCTGCTGCCTTCCGGTGCTGACTGGTTGCATTGGGGAAGATGACTACGCCAATGATCCCAGAGGTAATTTCGAACAACTATGGAAGATTATTGACGAACAGTATTGTTTCCTGGATACGAAAGGTATTGACTGGGATGCTGTTCATGACGAATACAGCAAACTGATTATTCCGTCAATGTCTAATGATGACCTGTTCGACATCCTAAGCCAAATGCTTTATATCTTGAAAGACGGGCATGTCAATCTATCTTCTGCCAGTCGTATTTCTTATTACGATGCATGGTATCAGGGCTACCCTTGGAATTATAGAGAAGATATTCTTTATAACTATTATCTGGGTAGTGCCAATTCAGGCTATCGCACATCCGCTGGTCTTAAATATAAAATATTCGACAATAACATAGGATACATACGTTATGAAAGTTTCAGTGCCGGAGTTGGAGATGGCAATTTGGATGAGGTCCTTTACTATTTACAAATCTGCAATGGATTAATTATCGATGTCCGTGATAACGGAGGAGGTAATCTAACCAATTCTTCACGCATAGCTGCCCGGTTCACTGATAAACTGGCATTAACAGGATATATCCAACATAAGACAGGTCCGGGACACAATGATTTCTCAGAGATGGAACCCATTTATTTAGAACCCTCCAACAGTATTCGTTGGCAAAAAAAGGTCGTGATACTAACCAATCGTCGATGTTATAGTGCCACAAATGATTTTGTTAACATAATGCGCAGCTTAAACAATGATAACGAGGATAAAAGAATCATCCAGCTGGGCGATCAGACTGGTGGTGGATCAGGGCTGCCATTTTCATCAGAATTACCCAATGGTTGGAGCGTCCGCTTCTCTGCCAGCCCCCACTTTGATAAGTATGGAAAGTCATTGGAGGATGGAATAAAACCTGATGTATACGTAAACATGGATAAGATTCTGGAAGAAGGGATAGAGCAGGGTGACATAGAATCACAAAAGAAAGATCCACTGATTGAAAAAGCATTCGAAATCTTAAGTGAATAACTTTATTGCCGAATTATTTGCCAAATCAGAAAATCTTCCTATCTTTGCACCGCTAAACAAAAAAGCTACGCATGCGGCTGTGGCGTAATTGGTAGCCGCGCCAGACTTAGGATCTGGTGTCGTGAGACGTGTAGGTTCGAGTCCTATCAGCCGCACTAAAAATAAACTAGAAGCCTTCAAGATACTATCTTGGAGGCTTTTTAATTGGTTAGACATGAATAAACATCAACTTTGCTGCATCGGTCACATCACATTAGACAAAGTAGTCACTCCCCAAAACACTGTCTATATGCCGGGAGGAACGGCTTTTTATTGTTCACATGCCATCCGCCATTTTAACGACATCGATTACGCTTTAGTAACAGCTGTCGGTGCCACTGAAATGAACGTCGTAGAACAACTACGTGAAATGGGTATTCATGTGACCGCCCTGCCAAGCAAATATTCCGTATACTTCGAGAATATCTATGGCGCCAATCCGGACGACCGTACTCAACGTGTATTAGCAAAAGCCGATCCGTTCATTGCCGGTCAGCTGAAAGATATAGATGCGCAAATCTACCATCTCGGCTCTCTGCTGTCTGACGACTTCTCATTGGAAGTAATCAAAGAACTATCTCAAAGAGGGTTGATTGCAGTAGACTCACAAGGCTATTTACGTGAAGTGCGTGACACTCACGTCTATCCGGTGGACTGGACAGATAAGCGGGAAGCTCTGCAATATATCCATTTCCTGAAAGTCAACGAGCACGAGATGGAAGTGCTGACAGGTCTTTCCGAACCGCATGAAGCTGCTCGCCAATTACATGAATGGGGTGTGAAAGAAGTGCTTGTCACCTTGGGAAGCATGGGATCACTCATTTTCGACGGAAAAGAATTCTATCGTATTCCGGCTTATAAACCCAAAGAAGTGGTAGATGCAACAGGGTGTGGAGACACTTACACCATCGGCTATCTATACCAACGGGTATCAGGAGCCGGCATTGAAGAAGCAGGACGTTTTGCAGCCGCCATGTCAACTTTAAAAATAGAGAAATCAGGTCCTTTCAATGGCAGCAAAGAAGATGTCATTCAATGTATGACCACTGCGGAACAGATGTTTTAAAACAGGAAAGGCATGAACCACACCGGTTCATGTCTGAACTTTTTCAACAGTCTCCTCACCCTTTTGTGTTAAAAACAAGCATCCTCTCTTTTTTCCCAAATCTTTTTTGAATTTCGTTTGTTTCCTTTGTTACTCTCGCCAAAAGACGGCAGAAAAAAGACTTCAACCTAAATAATAACAAATGGAAAAATTTAATGCAATGAGGACTAGACTTTTACAACATCTTCAGAAAAAAGCCATCAGGTCAAGGAGCATCATGACGCTTGTTTGCCTGCTACTGGCCTCTGCATCAGCCTTTGCACAGACAAAGACGGTGACAGGAACAGTGACGGACGCTGCCAATGAACCATTGATCGGCGCATCGGTACTCGTACAAGGAACTTCCACCGGAACCATCACGGACATGGACGGTAAATATTCAATCTCTGTCACTCCGGAGGACGTACTGGCATTTTCATACGTGGGGATGACTTCGCAAACCATTAAAGTGGGGACACAGAACGTCATCAATGTCACTTTAAAAGAAGATTCACAAGTACTAGCCGAAACAGTCGTTATCGGATATGGTAGTGCAAAGAAAAGAGACTTGACAGGTTCTATCACCAATGTCAAAGGAGAAGAGTTAGCCAACAAACCGGCAATGAATCCGCTGTCTTCCCTGCAGGGAAAGGTAGCAGGTGTGCAGATTGTCAACTCCGGCCGGGCCGGATCTGATCCGGAAATACGTATTCGCGGAACAAACTCCATCAACGGATATAAACCGCTGTACATTGTCGACGGATTATTCAATGACAACATCAATTTCCTGAATCCGGAGGACATCGAATCTATGGAAATCCTGAAAGACCCGTCATCTCTGGCTATCTTCGGTGTTCGCGGTGCGAATGGTGTCATCATCATTACCACAAAGAAAGCCAAAGAGGGACAGACACTGGTCAATATTAATACTTCTTTCGGTTTCAAGAAAGTAGTGGATAAAGTGAAACTGGTGAATGGTTCACAATTCAAGGAACTATATAACGAACAGCTCGCCAATCAAGGAGACGATCCTTTCGATTATACCGGCTGGGATGCCAATACCGACTGGCAAGACGAAATTTTCCAGACTGCTTTCATTACAAACAATAACATCAGTATTACAGGGGCTTCGCCCAAACATAGTTTCTATCTGGGTGTAGGCTACTCTTACGAACAAGGCAACATCGAGCATGAGAAATTCAGTAAGGTAACCATCAACGCAAGTAATGATTATAAGATTACGGACTTTTTGAAAGTCGGTTTCCAATTCAACGGTGCACGTATGCTTCCTGCTGATTCCAAACAGGTATTGAATGCCCTGCGTGCAACTCCTATCGCTCCGGTGTATAACAACGAATACGGATTATATACGGCTCTGCCCGAATTCCAGAAAGCGCAGATCAACAACCCGATGGTAGACGTCGAATTAAAAGCGAATACTACCAAAGCGGAAAACTACCGGGCATCCGGTAACATTTATGGTGAGGTAGACTTCCTGAAACATTTCACGTTCAAAGCGATGTTCTCCATGGATTATGCGTCGAACAACGGACGGACGTATACACCGATCGTAAAAGTATACGATGCCGCTGTCAACGGAGGGATCTCTACTTTGGGAACAGGCAAGACCGAGGTCAGCCAGTTTAAAGAGAATGAAACAAAAGTTCAGAGCGACTACCTGTTGACATACACCAACAGCTTTGATAATGGAAATCATAACCTGACAGCTACTGCCGGTTTTACTACCTATTATAATTCGTTGAGCCGGTTGGACGGAGCACGCAAGCAGGGGGTCGGACTGGTTATTCCGGATGATCCGGATAAATGGTTTGTCAGCATCGGCGATGCAGCTACCGCTACCAATGGAAGTACTCAATGGGAACGCAGTACATTATCCGTACTTGCACGTGTGATCTACAACTATAAAGGTAAATACTTGTTCAACGGATCTTTCCGCCGGGATGGTTCTTCCGCTTTCTCCTACACAGGCAATGAATGGCAGAACTTCTTCTCACTGGGTGGAGGTTGGTTGATGTCCGAAGAAGAATTTATGAAAGACATCAAATGGCTGGATATGTTGAAAATCAAAGCATCTTACGGTACGTTAGGAAACCAGAACCTGGATAAAGCCTATCCTGCCGAACCCTTATTGACCAATGCTTATTCGGCTGTATTCGGTAAACCGTCCATCATTTATCCCGGATACCAGCTTGCCTATCTTCCTAATCCTAACCTGCGTTGGGAAAAAGTAGAAGCCTGGGAAGCCGGATTTGAAACGAACCTGCTTCGCAACCGCTTGCATTTTGAGGGTGTTTACTATAAGAAGAATACCAAAGATTTGTTAGCCGAAGTTCCCGGAATTTCCGGAACTATCCCCGGTATCGGAAACTTGGGAGAGATCCAGAATAAAGGAGTGGAAATGGCTGTCACCTGGCGCGATCAGATTGGTGATTGGGGATATTCCGTCAGTGCCAACCTGACTACTATCAAGAATGAGGTAAAAAGTCTTGTTCAGGAAGGATATTCCATCATTGCCGGAGATAAGCAGCAAAGTTACACAATGGCAGGTTATCCTATCGGATATTTCTATGGTTATAAAGTGGCAGGCGTTTATCAGTCACAAGCAGATATTGACGCATCACCCAAAAATACACTGGCTACCGTTACCCCCGGTGACCTAAAATTCGCCGATGTGAACGGTGACGGAGAAATCACCCCGGAAGACCGTACCATGATAGGCAACCCGACTCCAAAGGTCACTTACGGTTTTTCTCTCGGAGTAGACTACAAGAATTGGTCGTTAGGCATCGACATGATGGGACAAGGTGGAAACAAGATTTTCCGTACATGGGATAACTACAATTTTGCCCAGTTCAACTACCTGGAACAACGCTTGGACCGCTGGCACGGAGAAGGTACGTCCAACACCCAACCGTTGCTGAACACCAAACATTCCATCAACAACCTCAACTCCGACTATTACATTGAGGACGGCAAATTCTTCCGTATCCGCAACGTACAGTTAGCGTATACGTTCGACAAGAGCTTAATAGCCAAAATACGTCTGCAAGCTCTGAAAGTCTATGTCAACATACAGAACTTGAAGACATGGAAACATAACACCGGATATACTCCTGAACTTGGAGGAACTGCCACCGCATTCGGAGTAGATAACGGTAGTTATCCTGTACCTGCGGTCTACACCTTCGGCATTAACCTAACATTCTAGTGACAAGGTGCCACTGCCAGTTTTCCATGCGGAACACAACTTTAATCTTTAAAACTATCATTATATGAAACTGAATAAATATATATTTGCAGCCCTTATTACTTCAACTACATTATTTCTAGGTAGCTGTAGTGACTTTCTGGATCGTAGTCCGCAAGGACAGTTCACGGAAGATGATAATCCGAACGCTCTGGTCAACGGTAAGATTTATAATGTCTATACGATGATGCGTAACTATAATGTGACAGCCGGCCCTCCTGCTTTTGCCATCCACTGTTTCCGTTCGGAAGATTCGGAAAAAGGAAGTATTGCCAGCGATGGCTCTGATGTAGCCGAAATGTATGATGATTTTGTGTATACACCGACCAACGGCCTACTGGGTGCTTATTGGGGACAGAATTATGCCATCATCTACCAATGTAATGAGATTCTTGATGCCATTGCAGAAAAAGAAACAGCCGGACAAACAGAAACTGAAGACATCATCAATAAGGGAGAGGCCTCTTTCTTCCGCGCTTATTGCTACTTCAATCTGGTAAGAGCTTTCGGCGAAGTTCCTTTGGTGACTTATAAAATCAACGATGCTTCGGAAGCCAATATCCCGAAGACAAGTGCTGATAAAATCTATGAGCAAATCGACAAGGACCTGAAAACAGCAGAAGAGTCATTGCCGGAAACATGGAGCAGCGAATACACCGGACGACTGACTTGGGGAGCTGCCCGTTCCTTACACGCGCGTACTTATATGATGCGCAACGACTGGAACAATATGTACACAGCCTCCACCGACGTCATCAAAAAGGGGCTCTACAACTTAAAGACTCCGTATAATGAGATTTTCACGGATGATGGTGAAAATAACGGAGGTTCTATATTCGAGTTGCAATGTACAGCTACTGCCGCTCTTCCTCAAAGTACCGTTATCGGTAGCCAGTTCTGTGAAGTACAAGGTGTACGCGGAGCAGGTCAATGGGACTTGGGCTGGGGATGGCACATGGCAACAGAGTATATGGCGCAAGCATACGAACAGGGTGATCCACGCAAAAACTCTACCCTACTCTACTTCCGCCACTCGGACAGCGATCCTATCACACCGGAAAACACCAACGAACCATACGGCGAGTCTCCGGTTTCCCCGGCAATGGGTGCTTATTTCAATAAGAAAGCCTATACCGACCCGGCATTACGTAAAGAATATACCAATAAAGGTTATTGGGTAAACATTCGTCTGATCCGCTACGCAGATGTACTGCTGATGGGAGCCGAATCAGCTAATGAAAAAGGTATTCCGGGTGAAGCAATCGACTATTTGGAACAAGTACGCGCACGCGCCAGAGGCACCAATACCAATATATTACCTAAAGTGACGACTACCGATCAGGGAGAATTGCGTGAGGCCATCCGCCACGAACGCCGTGTGGAATTAGGATTGGAATTCGACCGTTTCTATGATCTCGTTCGTTGGGGCATTGCAAAAGAAGTGTTGCACGCAGCCGGTAAAACCAATTATCAGGACAAAAACGCACTGCTTCCACTGCCACAGACAGAGATCGACAAGTCTAAGGGAGTGTTAGTACAGAACCCCGACTACCAATAAGAAAGTTCCTCGGTGCCGAACGGTTGTTTCCTCGGTGCCGAAACTACTGTTCCTCGGTGTCGAACAATGTCCTCCTCGGTGCCGAACATTCAACGCATCAGGAGGACTTTATATGAATAGAGATAAAAGTAACTATAATAATATGATATACAAAAAGTTAAGTCTATCCGTCCTGTTGTTTGCCGCAGGTTTTCTAACCGCGTCGGCACAAAAGTCGCCACAGGATATGGATCGTTTCATCGACGTATTGATGAATAAAATGACGCTGGAAGAAAAAATCGGACAGTTAAATCTTCCTGTCACCGGAGAGATCACTACGGGACAAGCTAAAAGCAGCGACATCGCCGCAAAAATCAAGAAAGGCGAAGTGGGAGGATTGTTCAATCTGAAAGGAGTAGAGAAAATACGTGAAGTACAGAAACAGGCTGTGGAAGATTCCCGACTGGGTATTCCGTTATTGTTCGGGATGGACGTTATTCACGGGTACGAAACGATGTTCCCTATCCCGCTCGGTTTGTCTTGCACCTGGGACATGACAGCCATTGAAGAGTCTGCCCGCATTGCAGCCGTAGAGGCAAGTGCTGATGGAATCTCATGGACTTTCAGCCCGATGGTGGATATTTCACGTGACCCTCGTTGGGGACGCGTATCCGAAGGTAGTGGCGAAGACCCGTTTCTCGGTGCCATGATTGCCGAAGCGATGGTGCGCGGCTATCAGGGGAAAAACATGGAACGGAATGACGAAATCATGGCCTGCGTAAAACACTTTGCGTTATATGGGGCAGGCGAAGCCGGCCGCGACTATAACACCGTGGATATGAGCCGCCAACGAATGTTCAATGATTATATGCTGCCGTATGAAGCAGCCGTTGAAGCGGGTGTAGGCAGCGTGATGGCTTCTTTTAATGAAGTAGACGGTATTCCGGCCACTGCCAATAAATGGCTGATGACGGATATTCTCCGCGGACAGTGGGGATTCAACGGTTTTGTGGTAACTGATTATACGGGCATTTCAGAAATGATCGACCACGGTATCGGCGATCTTCAGACAGTATCCGCCCGTGCCATCAACGCCGGAGTGGATATGGATATGGTAAGCGAGGGTTTTGTAGGGACACTGAAGAAATCCGTTCAGGAAGGAAAAGTCTCTATGGAAACATTGAATACGGCTTGCCGTCGTATTCTGGAAGCCAAATATAAACTGGGATTGTTTGATAATCCTTATAAATATTGCGATCCGAAACGTCCGGCACGCGACATCTTTACCAAAGCCCATCGTGATGCAGCCCGCAGAATTGCAGCAGAAAGTTTCGTTCTTCTAAAGAATGACAGTCCCGACGGTAATCCGAACGGAAATCCGTTGTTGCCTTTCAACCCTAAAGGAAATATTGCAGTAATCGGTCCGTTGGCAAACAGCCGTAGCAATATGCCGGGTACATGGAGCGTAGCTGCTGTGCTCGACCGTTGCCCTTCTTTGGTAGAAGGATTGAAAGAGATGACAGCCGGAAAAGCGAATATCATGTACGCTAAAGGAAGCAACCTGATTAGTGATGCAAGTTACGAAGAACGGGCAACGATGTTCGGCCGTTCCCTGAACCGTGACAACCGCACCGACCAACAGTTGTTGGACGAAGCATTGAACGTGGCCCGCCGATCGGATATTATCATCGCAGCTTTAGGCGAATCTTCTGAAATGAGTGGTGAAAGTAGCAGTCGCACGGATTTGAACATTCCCGATGTACAACAGAATCTATTGAAAGAACTTTTAAAGACAGGCAAACCGGTGGTACTGGTATTATTTACCGGACGTCCGCTTACGCTGAACTGGGAACAGGAGCATGTGCCTGCCATTCTGAATGTATGGTTCGGAGGTAGTGAAGCCGCTTATGCCATCAGCGATGTGCTTTTCGGCGATGTCAATCCCAGTGGAAAACTGACCGCTACTTTTCCGCAAAATGTAGGCCAGATTCCATTGTTCTACAATCATAAAAACACCGGGCGTCCGTTGCAAGAGGGACGTTGGTTTGAAAAGTTCCGCAGCAATTACCTCGACGTGAGCAACGAGCCGCTCTATCCGTTTGGCTACGGATTGTCTTATACGACTTTTGCCTACAGTGATATTCACCTTAGCAGCACGGAGATGAGTGCTGATGGCGAACTGACGGCGACTGTTACCGTCACCAATACCGGTAGTCGTGACGGAGCGGAGGTGGTTCAGCTTTACATCCGCGACCTGGTGGGCAGCGTCACCCGTCCGGTGAAAGAACTGAAAGGTTTTGAGAAGATTTTCCTCAAGGCCGGAGAGTCCCGTAAAGTAAGCTTCAGCATCACGCCGGAATTGTTGAAGTTCTATAATTACGATTTGCAGTTTGTCTGCGAACCGGGTGATTTCGATGTAATGATTGGCGGAAACAGCCGGGATGTAAAAAAGGCACGATTTCTTCTGAAGGGAGAATAATAAAGAAAATAAGATTGTATTTTTGATTTATTGTCCTATCTTTGTAGAACCATAGAATCAATCCGAATGTACTCCCCGTTACGATAAAACATGATCGGAAAAGAGAATCTGATACTAAATCATAAATAATTATATATTATACGGAAAACCGCTACTTGTAGCGGTTTTCTTTTTATACAAAATTCAAAAAAATGAAAATTGTCGCTCAGATACCGATATGCTGTCATCGAGACGACAGAAAGACATCGTCTCGATGATGAAAAATCATCGTCGAGATCTCAATTTTTAATGGATGAAATGTTCTTATA
>OGFP01000447.1_pt1 | contig 16787 bp, 9 predicted proteins | sample 1570971 | NCBI WGS metagenome assembly OGFP01 (sample SAMEA2582033, study PRJEB24529) | metagenome | biome: Human gut stool | place: China | collected 2011 | reverse complement strand
GAAACCTTAGCTTCTGCCTTGATTGACGCACGACCTGTGAAGGTATAAGTGCCTGATTCTGGAAGACTTGGTTTATCCGCTGGTTTAGCAACTGGTTTAACTTCTGGTTTAGTTTCTGTAGCTTTAACTGTTGCAATATCAACGTAACGACGGGCACCGCTTGCTGTCATGTATGAAAGCCATTGATGACCATCGGCTGTCAAAACTTTGTCATAGTTAACACTCATGCCCTTGTCATAGTAGGCCAACTCTGGGCTTGAAACCTTAGCTTCTGCCTTGATTGACGCACGACCTGTGAAGGTATAAGTGCCTGTCGCTGGAAGGTTGATGGCACCTGTAGTGGCTGGTTTGCTTTCAGCAGGTTTGCTGCTAGTAGCATAATCGCCACCTTCGATACCAAAGTATTCTTCCAAGCTCAATCCTGAATCGTGGATGTCTTTAGCTTCTTTACCCACATAGCGGATGTGCCATGCTTCTGGCATGTAGCCAGTTGAAGCTTCTTTACCTGCTTGGAAACGCACGATAAAGCCATAGTTATGTGCATTGTCTTTAAGCCATTGACTAGCTCGTGCATCCTCAAGCAAGTTACCTGATTTATCAGTCAAGTCAAAGACCAAACCAGTTTGGTGTTCGCTGAACCCAGGACGAGCTGAATAACGATCCGCAGCTGCTTGACCATCTCGACTAACATAGTTGTCATAAAGAGTCTTTTGATAGTCATAAGAACGGAAACCACTGTATGAACGTCCAACATTCAACCCTTGATTAATCATATCATCACGAAGTCGAACAAAAGCTGCCTTAGCTGTAGGATTTTCACCTGGATTGTAGTCCTTAGAAAGACCATGCTTCTTATTGACAATGATAATATCATCGTATTTACCACGAACACTGTAGTAAGAACCGTTATTGGTCAATTTCCCTGTCACTTGAGTTTCAGTGATTTGAGGGACTGTAGCTGTAGTTTCTGTGATATAGGTTCTCTTACCATCCAACATATAGTAAAGATGCACAAAATAGGTACCAGCATCACCCTTATGGCTGGCTGTATCTACATGAACCTTGTAGCTACCGTCTGATTGTTTGTCGGCATGATACCAAGTAAGGTCGTCTTGGCCATTCTTATCTGACCAGATTGGAACACGAACTTCTTGGACTGCCTTGCCGCCACCTGAAACATTGGTAACGACAACATCAAATCCATTAGACGTTTGGTTGGTAATCGTCAATTCCCCTGTTACTTGAGATTCAGGGACTGTGGCTGTAGTTTCAGTAACATAAGTTCGTTTACCATCCAACATATAGTAAAGATGGACAGAATAGGTACCAGCATCGCCCTTGTGGCTGGCTTTATCTACATGAATCTTGTAGCTACCATCTGACTGTTTATCAGCATGATACCAAGTGAGGTCATCTTGACCATCTTTATCTGACCAAATTGGGACACGGACTTCTTTAACTTCTTTGCCACCACCTGAAACATTGGTTACGACTACATCGAAGCCATTAGAAGTTTGGTTGTTGATAGTAAGGTTACCAGAAACACGGTTTTCTTGTGGTTTAGACTCAGTAGTTTTCAAAGTCGCAATATCCACATAACGACGTGTACCACTGTAGCTAATGTAAGAAATCCATTGGTGGTTATCCGCAGTCAAGACCTTGTCATAGTTCACTTTGTAGCCTTTTTCCAAAGTATAAAGTGTTTCTGCAGAAGCCTTAGGTTCATTTTTAACATTCAAACTACGAGTCACATTATAAGTACCACTTGCTGGAAGCTTTTCAGCACCGCTAGTTTCTGGTTTTGCTTGATTAGTTTCTGTTGGTTTAACAGTTGGTGTTTCAGCTTTGGCAGGTGTCAAAGTCGCAATATCTGCATAGTAGCGAACATAGTCATAACCAAGGTAAGAAATCCATTGGTGATTATCAGCTGTCAAAACTTTATCATAGATGACATGGTCACCCTTACCGAAAACAAAAGTAGGTTTGAGGTCTGCTTTTGGTTCTTTCTTAATATCTGTGTCACGTGTAAAGTAGAAAGTCCCTGTCGCTGGGATGTTCAAAGCACCTGTTGTGGCTTGAGCGCCATTAGAAGGTTTCCCATCCCCACTACCACTGTTACCACTGCCACTACCAGCTGCCACTGGTTTCACTGGAGCATAACGACGCACGCCAGAATATGATTTGTAGCTAATCCATTGATAGCCGTCAGCTGTCACGACTTGATCGTAAAGGACGCTGTCTCCTGGATTTGCATAAAATTCAGTCTTGGCAGACACCTTAGGTTGATTCTTAACCTCTGTACGTTCCTTGTAGACATAAGTTCCTTGGCTTGGAAGGTCGCTGTCTGTAGTTGTAGCTGGGGCGCTCACCAAGCTAGTATTAACAGCTGCTCTCACCATACTAGATACATCAAGATTAGCATCTTTTTCAGCTAGATTTGAGCGATTTGTCACAGCTGAATGGGAAACTGCAGTTTCAGACGCTTTATCAGCTGTTTGTGTAGCCCTCACTTCACTTCTAGCCTCGCTAGTAGCAGTTTCACTAACTGTTTGACTCGTTGTTGAAGTTTCGCTAGCTTTCTCACTTGACGCTGCCCCATCTGTTGCTACACCACTGAAAACATCAGCCGCTGTTACGGCATCACTATCTGAAGTCGCACGCAAAGTGGCATCTGAGGTTGTTGCGACTTCGTGGTGTTCGTCAGCCAAAGCTTGGCCTGCAAAGACCAAACTAGCTCCTAAAAGAACTGACGCAGCCCCAAAAGAATATTTACGAATTGAAAAACGTTGTTGTTCGTGTAAAAATTTTTCTCGTTTCATATTATTATTTCTCTCTATCCAATTGTTGTTACCGATTGATTGTAACACTAGATGACAAATATTACAACTATTTTACAAAAATTACTTAATATTTCTCACTTGTCCACTAGTATACCAAATTTTTTGACTTGTTCCCACTTAAATCATAAACTGTCCGATTTTCGTCATAATCGACAAAAATGACTGACTTATACTTATATATTCGTTATTTTTCCAAAAAAGTAAAAAGATTACTAAATCAATAGCAATCTTTTTTCATGTTAATTACGATAAAATGGATAATTTTCTGCATCCTCACTTTGACCAATAACAAGATGGTCTGAATCGCCATTACTAGTTCCAGGAATAGCCCAAAAAGCTGCGCTATCAATATCAGAAGCAATTGTTCCTGAAAAATTTCCATTATTTAAATGTCCAGAATAGAGATGATAAGTATAACCACTCCCATTTTGTACTGTGCCATCTGGTGAAATTGTGACAAATTCTCCTCGAGAGTTTGTCCAAGTACCAGCGATTGAACTATAATCACCTGAACTTAGTTGCTTCCCATTAAACGATGATGATGATTGTGTTTCTTCTCCTGTTTTTTCTTTTGTAGGCTCAGCAACTCCTCCTGAAGATAAGACCGTTTCATCAGTGTCTTTAGTTGCAGAATCTTTGGCAACAGAAGACTCACTAACCTCAACTGTTTCATCTTTTGTGTCTTCATTTTTTACATGCGGTTTTGAATTTTTCTTATCGTTCTTAGTAGATTTACTTGAGCTTGAAGACGACTTTTTAACGGTTTTGACCGGACTGCTACTTGTGCTAACACGGGCTGATTCATGGCTGTTAAATTTAGTCACTAAGAAGACAGCGAGGATAACTACGATAAGAGCTGCCACGATACCAATGAGTTTACTTGTATTTTTCATGAGTGATATTCCTTTTCTGATAATTTACTAGGTTATTATAATATATAGACAGCTAAATTTTTCATTGAAGTCATAAACGGTCGTTTTTTCGTCATAATCAAACCACATCTTCTATTTTTAGTGTCTGTTTAAAACGATAGTCTTTAGATTGTGTTGACAAAGAACAATTAGGATACTTCCCTAAAATCTCTCGAACAGTGGACAACCCTATACCACGTCCTTCTCCTTTACTTGAGCGACCAAGTTTAAAGATACCGACTGTATTGATAGATTCTTGAGCAATGGTATTCTCTACTATTACTACCTTTGTCTCTCCACTGATAAGAGCAATGTTTACTTCTTTAGTAGTGCTATCCAGACTAGCTTCAATAGCATTATCAAAAAAAATAGACAACACTGTTATGAAATCCAACAATTCCATCCTCGATACTTCAAAGATATCACTGACCTCAAGGTGAATGGTAATGGACTGACCTTGTGCTTCCAAGATTTTACTAGCCAAGACACCTTTAACAGCTTCATCTTTAATATTAATCAAGTTGGCAATTTCGTACTGTTTCCCCTCAATCCGAGTCTTTGTTTTTTCAAGAATGTTATCGTAGATATCGGAAATGATAGCCATATCCTTGGAGTCAATACCATATTTTATACTAAACAAAACATTTAAGTAATCATGCCTGAAGCGACGAAGATCCGTATAGAGTTGCTCGATTTGTTGACTATAATGAGCCAAATCACTAATTTGCCTATCTTTTTGGAGAAGGACTTCTTCTTTGAGTCTTTCGCTGAAGGTCGCATTGATATAAACAAGGGTCGCAAGAAAGAGTAAAGCATAGGTCACCACGAGATAAACATGCCAATCTCTTCCTCCAGGGCTCTGTTGCACAAAAAAAGTAATATATTGGAGAAGGGGGGCATAAGATAACATTGATATATCTATAAGCAATAAAAAGTACTTTGAAAATGACTTTCTAAAACCATAGTTCAGCGCTTTGAAATCTACTTTTAAGGTCTTAATGATTAACCAAAATACGGGAAAGACCAACAACCCAATGACAAGATTTAAATGAAAATGGTTAAGTACAATCAGATAATGGCGATTGATAACTAAGGAAATCCCATAAATAATAAGATTGTGAACAAGACTTTCTATTACGATTGGAAACAAGCCATAGAAAATATCTAATAACCTATTGCCATAACGATTTCTGTAGAGGGAATAAGCAACCAAGAAGGCATGCCCTAAAACATAGGATAGAGCTGGAGAAAGCACAAATAAAAATCGGATAATCAAGGGGATGATGATATACCATCTTAGCTTTATCTTCTCGGAGGTAATGTATTGATAAATGAGAATAAAGAGGATAATCTCCACTAAAAAGTCTAGATTATCCAACACAAAATTGATTGCTATCATAGGCTGATTCTCTCAAGCAATTTCTTTACTTTCAACTTTGAAACATAGCAGATACCACCATTTTCAAAATAGACCGTCCCCGTACTTTTATCTAATTTGATGATATTTTCTGGATTGATAAGGAAAGATTTGTGGCATTTAAACAGTCTAGGGTCACTCTTTTCAATTTGAGAGAGACTGCCATAAAACTCAATCTGCTCCTCTTTAGTATAAAGGATAACCTTATGAACGATATCTGACGTCTCAAAGTACAAGATATCATGAAAGGGAACCTGAATAACGGTCTTAGCATTCTCAATCCGAAAAGCGTCTTCTGGATTCTGACTCTGTATCTTTTTGCAGGTTAATAAGATAATACTTTCCACACGCTTTTGAAAATCCTCTCCCTCCAAAGACTTATCAATAAAGTCTAGAGCTGCCAGTTGGTATTGAAAAGTCAAGGGCAGATACTCTGAATGGGTCGTGAAGAAAACAATATTGGCATAGGGATCATTCTTGCGAATCTGCTTAGCCACTTCCAAACCTTTTTTAGTATCGTCTTTAATCTGAATGTCCAAGAAAAAGAGCTGATGAGACCCTCGCTCGGTAATAGACTCTAACAGTTGATTGGGTTTCTCAAAAACCTCAAAGTCGCCTACTTTAATGTTATTTTTCTTAAGAATCGTATGAATAACCTCTTCAATACGATTTTGTTGGATAAAATGATCCTCTAAAACATAGATGTTAAGCATGGCATAACTTCCTTTGGCATAATCTTAAGAGAAATTCTAAGTTAGAGCATTTCTTTAATAAATGAACCTCTCTTATTTATTCAAAATGAGATTTATTGTTCTCTTTACTTATTTTACATTTTTATTACAAAAAAAGCAATAGTTTGTAACATTTTTTTTGCTTCAATCAACTAAAAAAACACCACCCTCAAAAGAGAGTGATGTTACGAATCTTAAGAAATATCCACATAGCGTCTTGCACCACTATAGGTTACATAAGACAACCAGGTGTGGCCATCAGCTGTTAGGACCTTGTCATAGCGAACGGACATGCCTTTATCATAGTAGGCTAACTCTGGGCTAGCGGCACTTGGTTGTGCCTTGATTGAGCTAGGTTTTGTAAAGGTATAGGTGCCAGTTGCTGCTAGGTTTGGGCTTGCTGGTTGAGCAACTGCTGTTGCCTTACCATCAATAGCAATGTAACGGCGATTGCCTCCATGGCTGACATAAGAGAGCCATGTGTGACCATCTGTGGTCACCAATCTGTCATAGTTAACGGACATACCAGCATCATAGTAGGCCAACTCTGGACTTGCGACGCTTGGTTCTGCTTTAATGCTAGAGCGTTCCTTGAAAGTATAGGTACCAGAAGATGGTGTACTTGGTTGAACTGGTTGTTCTACTGGTTTAGTCACACTTGTTGGTGCGATAGCCACATAGAAACGATGTCCTGAATAGCTGAGATAAGAAAGCCATGTATAGCCGCCATTATTGACAACCTTGTCATAGTTGACTGACATGCCTGAATCGTAGTAGCTAACATCAGGGTTGGCTACCAAAGGTTGAGTCTTGATGCCAGTACGAGCGGTAAAGGTATATGAACCTGAAGCTGGAAGGTTGTGGCGGGTTGCATTTTGAACTGGAACAGTTGTGCTAGTGCCTCCGATACCTACCATCTTACCATCTTGAACATAGTAGAGATGGACAATATATTCGCCCGCTTCAGCCTTATGGTCACTAACATTGATACGAACCTTGTAGCTACCATCACTTTGTCTGTCAGCTTGGTGCCATACAAGATCGTCTTGACCGTTTTGAGCTGTCCAAACTGGAACACTTACGCCTTGGATAGCTTTATCACCACCAGAAACATTAGTGATATGAACGTCAAAACCGAGGTTAGAGAGGTTTTCAATATTGATAGTACCGCTTGGTTTGCTTTCTTGTTGAGCAAGTTTAGCCACAGCTACATAACGGCGGTTGCCATTGTAGCTGAGGTAAGAAAGCCATTGATAACCATCACCACTGACAATCTTGTCGTAGTTGACTGACATGCCAGCATCGTAGTAGGCCAACTCTGGACTTGCCACACGAGGTTCTGCCTTGATGCTAGAACGTTCTTTGAAGGTGTAAGTTCCTGCATCAGGAAGGCTATAGCTAGTAGTTGTATGAGTTTCTTCAACTTTGGCAGGAACTGTGTAAGTTGTGCCACCCACACCAACCAATTTACCATTAGTTTCAACATAGTAAAGATGAACATTGTAGAGGCCACGTTCATTCTTGTGGTCAGTTAGACTGACGTTAACCTTGTAGTTACCATTGTTAAGACGAGTCGCATTGTACCAGATGATATCATCTTGACCATTCTTTTCAGACCAGATTGGAACAGACACTCCGAGGACACCGTTTTGATCTGATACATTACTGATAACCACGCTAAAGTCACCATTGTTATGACTTTCAATAGAAATGTCGCCTCTTGGTTTAGCTACAGCCTCTACAACAGCACCTAGGTCGACATAACGACGAGTACCACTGTACGAAGTATAAGAAATCCAACGGTGGTTGTCAGCAAGCAAAGATCTATCGTAGTTGACTGACATGCCTGGATCAAAATTGAACTCAGTCTTGGCAGTCAAGCTAGGTTGGTTCTTCACATCTGCAGGTTTAGTGAAGTAATAAGTACCACGTTCAGGGATGGTTTCATCTCTAGTCGCTTCAGTGTTGCTACTAGTATTTTCAGCCTTCAAAGCTGCGATATCAGCATAGTAGCGTTCATAGTCGTAACCAATGTAAGAAATCCATTGGTGATTGTCTCTCTTCAAGACCTTGTCATAGATAACATGGTCGCCTGCACTAAAGACGAAGGTAGGTTTGATATCCATGATTGGCGCAGTACGAATTTCTGTTGTGCGACGGAAATAATAGGTACCGTTTGATGGAATATCAAGAGAACCATCAGCAGTCACTGGACCATCCACACCAGGTTGAGGAGTATCCACAGCTTCACGGTCAGTAACTCTAGCTTCTGCTACTTCTGAAGTTGCTGAACGGTTAGTCTCACTTGCTACTTCAGAGCTAGCTACTGATGACACTTCAGAACGTGGGCTAGCCACTTCTGATCTAGAAACAGTAGCAACAGCAGATGCAGAATGAGTAACCTCTGCCGGTACTTCCAAAGAAGCAGCCTCGCTAGCCACTACACTACTAGCTTCAGAAGAGGCAACCTCACTGCTGGCAAGCTTTGGTCTTGGCGCTTCAGATCTTGAAGCTGGTTGGCTGAGTACATCGGTAACAGCTTCTGAAGTTGCCTGGTCGATTTGAAGTGGCTCAGAATTATTTACAAAAACTTCATAATCCTTGTTGGAACTTGCGCCGTTGGCTTGTTCCTGAGCCAAAGCATGTCCACCAAGCATCAAGCTCGCACCAATCAAGACTGATGCAGCTCCAAAAGAATATTTACGTATTGAGTAACATTGACGTTCCTTAAAAACATATGACTTTCTCATTTTGATCACTCTCACTTTCTAGGCTGTTTGATAAAAATGGAACCGTTTTCATACTCCTATTATACCCCTTTGAAATATTTTTTACAATTATTTCAATAATATTACTAAAATTTTTTAAGAAAAAAAGATAGGATTTTCATCCTACCTTTTCAAGTTACTTTTATTGTATCACATCTTAGAGCTGTTCTGCTACTGCTGAAAGAAGATCTTGGATACCATTGGCATCGCTACCACCGGCCATGGCCATATCTGGTTTACCACCACCACGACCAGATACGATTGGTGCAAGGACCTTGATAACATTACCTGCGTGAACATCTTTAGACTTGCTTGCTACAAGAACATTAACTTTTTCGCCAATGTGAGCTGCAAGGACAAGGACATCAGAGTAGTCTGCTTGTTTCCATTGGTCCGCAAAGGTACGAAGGGCACCTGCATCAGAAACTTCTACTTGGCTAGCAATGTAACGAACACCGTTAGCTTCTTTAACATCTTTGAAGACGTCACCAGCTGCAGCTGCAGCTGCCTTTTCTTTAAGCGCAGCATTTTCTTTTTGAAGGGCATGCAATTGCTCTTGAAGGCTAGCAACCTTGTTAGGCACTTCTTTCAATTGTGGTGCCTTAAGTGTTGCTGCGATTGCTTTGAGGGCATCTTCTTCTTCACGGTAAGCAAGGTAAGCTTCACGTGATGTCACTGCCAAGATACGACGTGTTCCTGAACCGATACCTTCTTCTTTGACAATCTTGAACATACCGATTTCAGCAGTGTTGGCAACGTGCGTACCACCACAAAGCTCAACAGAGTAATCACCGATTGAAACGACACGAACATTCTTACCATATTTTTCACCAAAGAGGGCCATAGCTCCCATTGATTTAGCAGTGTCAATGTCTGTTTCAATAGTTGTTACTGGAGTAGCTTTCCAGATTTCTTCGTTGACTTGTTCTTCGATAGCACGCAATTCTTCTGGAGTTACAGCCTCAAAGTGAGTGAAGTCGAAACGCAAGAATTCTTGTTCGTTAAGAGAACCAGCTTGAACAGCATGATCACCGACGATGTTATGAAGGGCAGCGTGCAAGAGGTGAGTCGCTGTGTGGTTCTTCATGACACGGTGACGACGTGTGTGGTCAATTTCAAGTTTGTAGTTAGCTCCTACAACAAGTTCACCTTCAACTTCAACAGTGTGAAGGGCTTGTCCATTTGGTGCACGTTGAACATCAACAACACGCGCAACGACTGTACCAGCTGCATCTGAGATTGTACCGTGGTCTGCTACTTGTCCACCCATTTCAGCGTAGAATGGTGTTTGTTCAAAGACAAGGAGGGCTTGACCAGAGTTAACACTATCATGACGAGCATCATCAGCAACGATTACGCTCAAACGGCTTTCAGCAGTTTCCGCTTCATACAAGAACTCAGATGGTTCAGTGATGTTAGCGAGGGTTTCATTTTGCATACCCATAGAACCACCTTTGACGACGCTAGCACGCGCACGGTCTTGTTGTTCTTTCATGGCAGCTTTGAAACCTTCATGGTCAATCTTGAAACCTTCATCTTCAGCCAACTCTTCTGTCAATTCCACTGGGAATCCGTAAGTATCGTAAAGTTTAAAGATGTCTTTACCTTCAAGCGTATCTTTACCAGATTTCTTAAGGTTAGCAAGAAGCTCGTCAAGCATGCTTGAACCTGCATCGATAGTACGTGCAAAAGTTTCTTCTTCACGTTTAACGATTTTTTCGATAAAGTCTTTCTTCTCAAGAACTTCTGGGTAATAGCTTTCCATGATTTGACCAACAGTTGGAACAAGTTTGTACAAGAAAGCATCAGAAATGCCGAGACGACGGCCGTGCATTACGGCACGACGGAGAAGACGACGAAGGACATAACCACGACCTTCATTACCTGGAAGAGCACCATCACCGATGGCAAATGCCAATGAACGAATGTGGTCAGCAATAACCTTGAAGCTCATTGTGTCACCATCTGGATCGTAAGTTTTACCAGACATTTTTTCGATTTCACGAATGATAGGCATGAAGAGGTCTGTTTCAAAGTTTGTTTTAGCCCCTTGCATTACGGCTACAAGACGTTCAAGACCTGCGCCCGTATCAATGTTTTTATTAGGAAGTTCCTTGTATTCTGAACGTGGAACTGCTGGGTCTGCGTTGAATTGTGACAAAACGATGTTCCAAATTTCAATGTAACGATCGTTTTCAATATCTTCTTCAAGCAAACGGATACCAATATTATCAGGGTCAAAGTCTTCGCCACGGTCAAAGAAGATTTCAGTATCTGGTCCTGAAGGTCCAGCACCGATTTCCCAGAAGTTATCTTCAATTGGAATCAAATGACTTGGTTCAACACCGCAGGCAATCCAACGGTTGTATGAATCTTTATCATCTGGATAGTAAGTCATGTAAAGTTTGTCTTTTGGAAAATCAAACCACTCTGGGCTTGTCAAAAGCTCATAACCCCATTCGATAGCTTCATCACGGAAGTAATCACCAACTGAGAAGTTACCAAGCATTTCAAACATTGTGTGGTGACGAGCTGTCTTACCAACGTTTTCGATATCGTTGGTACGGATAGCTTTTTGTGAGTTGGTAATACGTGGATTTTCAGGAATCACAGAGCCATCAAAGTATTTTTTCAAAGTGGCAACCCCTGAGTTAATCCAAAGAAGGGTTGGGTCGTTAACTGGAACCAAGTTAGCTGATGGTTCAACAGCGTGACCTTTTGATTTCCAGAAATCAAGCCACATTTGACGAATTTGTGCTGAAGTAAGTTGTTTCATTGTTTCTCCTTAATCAATTATTTCTTATTTTGAGCTATTCTCGAGCATTTCCACATAGTCAATAGCGACACATAGGGAAATGGCTAAATCGGCGTAAGTATTTTCATAAACGGTAACAGTATAGGTCGATGTTAGATGGAAGAGTTCCTTTTGAATCCTAGCAACTACCTGATCTTGACTATTAAGCAGTTGAAAATCCAGGTCCCAAATATTCCCCTCTATTCGCAAGCCAAGATTATCGACATCATACTTATCACGAAGAAAGGTTAATTTTTTTCGAATGTAAAAACTCGAACCATCCTGTAAATCCACCGTAAATTTGGGTAAGAGACTAAGCGGCTCCTTGGTGATATGACTGATCTCACGACCATCCTCGCCAAAAATCGTAAAGGTCTTTGGAATCTTAAAAAAGGATCCTTCGACCTGGTAGGCAACTCTACCTTGATCATCCTTGATATCAAAGCGTTCACCACCCAATCGAAACTTCTGTTTGACAAAATAGGTTTTCATAAGCTACCTCCAATAATGTCATACATTCATTCAAAAAATACTAAAAGAATAAAAGACAAGACCACTAAACGAAGGGCGACGTGAACCGCGGTACCACCTTCATTCAATGAACTTGTCATTCTTATTTGTCTTTAATTGTGAACTTTGAGTAGCAAGTAACCAGATTCGTCCATGGCTCGCAGCGACCGCCATTTTTCTGTATCAGAAGCGATGATTACCAATCTCAAAGGGATGGCCAAAAATGTCATGATATTAGAACTTTTAGCCACTCTTCATTTTAACGTGTTTTAGGTCTTAGGTCAAGCTGATAATAGCATTATCAACTCTATCTTGTGATTTATTTGCTAGAGCTTGATGATGAACTTGATGAAGCCCCAGAACCAGTCACATACTGGTCAAGAATTGCGCTGAAGGCCTTGTCTACAACTTTAACATTGTATTTTTTAAGGACCTTAGCAATCACTGAGTTAGTGAAGTTAGTATCAGCTTTCTTACCATTGATGATAACCTTAGTCAAATCATCCTTATAGTTTTTCCAATCTGCATTTTTCTCAGATTTTGAAACAGTTTTGACGATATAGTAAGTTGCAGCACCAGTTGAGCTATTTGAAACAGTCACTACGTCAGAAACGGCATTAGCATCTTGTTTGAAGGCTGCTGTCAAAACATCTGTCGGGAAGTCTTGAGAAGCTGAGTTAACTGTCTTAGAAGTCACTTCCAAGCTGTTATCTTTAGCAACTTGTGAGAAGTCTGCTCCTTCTGCTTTAGCTTCAGAGTCTACCTTATCTGCCACTGCTTTATCAGTAGTTGAAACTACTTGTACCTCTGTATTTGGTGTGTAGTTATCATAGGCAGCCTTGTAATTTGCTTCCGTCAAATCTTTTTGTGCGGCTTGGTTAACAGCGTACTCAACCAATTTTTGTGTACGGATTTGCGTACGGTATGATTCTTCTGTTTGACCATAGGCTGCAAGTACTTGTGAGAATTGATCTCCGTATTGTTCTGAAGCTTGCTTATAAGCTTTGTCAACGTCTTCTTTGCTGACCTTGCTACCATATTCTTTTTCAAGAGCCTTTTGCAAAGTTGCACTCAAAACACTTTGTTGTGTTTGGCTGCTACCTTTAAGTGAATCAAAAACATCACCGACAGTAACAGTATCACCTTTCATAGATACCAAAGTTGTTTCTTCAGTCGTTTTGTTACCTAGAGAAACATACATAGCACCTGCACCAACGAGAGCTGAAACAGCTACAAGGGCAAGACCTCCAAGGAAGCGACCACCTGAGCTTGGTTTACCAGCATCACGTGTCTTTTTAGTTTTAGCACGTTTAGCTTTTTCTTTCGCTTTTTCACTGGCGAGGGCGATGCTTTCCTCTTCTTCTTTTTGGCGGTCAAGATGCTCTTGTTCTGCGTCTTTGTCTGCTACAACCTCTTCAACAGTTTCTTCTGTTGACTCAAGGTTTTCATTTTCTTTAGCCATTCTATCTACTCCTTAAATTGTCAATATCTTTGTTATTATACCACACTTACTTAAATAATGCTTAATCTGGCAAGATAATATTTTCAGAATTTTTCCTAAGCATAAGAAGTCCGTCACTCATAGGTACCAAACTAGCAGTCAAACCAGGGTTATCTAAGGTCGCATCAAAAAGACGATGCAAACCACGGTAAATCGTACGCTGACCACGACGAACCTCCATGATGTCTTTGGCAATATCCCCCCCTTGGAAGATATCATCAAAGACAATGACACCACCTACCTTGAGACGTTTTAGGATTTCAGGCAGAAAGACGATATATTTAGACTTGGCTGAGTCCATAAAAACAAAATCATAATCAGTGTCCAAATCTTGCAAAACTTCTGCTGCATCACCTTCAACTAAGGTAATTTGTTTGCGACTGTCATACTTGGCTAGATTTTCCTTGGCAAAGCCAATCATTTCTTCATTACGATCAACCGTCGTAATCTGAGCATCAGGGGCGTACTCAGCCATAAGAAGAGCTGAAAAACCAATAGCTGTTCCTACCTCAAGGATTTTCTTAGGCTGCAAGGTCTGCAACAAAAATCGGAAATAAGCAACAACTTCGTGCTGAATAATTGGAATATTTTCCTTACGAGCAAAGGCCTCCAGCTCAGCCAAATGCCCTTTATTTTCCTGAAGATGCGTTCGCATGTAGTCCACGATATCCTTGTTGACTACAGGACGTCGCATGTTGTGATTTGCATTTTTACTATATGATTTAACCATGTGTTTTATTATATAAAAAATCCCTAGCGAGTGCTAGAGATTTTTCTTATCTATAACTCAAATCCTCATCATTAGACTACTTGACGAATAACCTTCTTTTTCAAGAGGTAAGCAATAACTAAAGCTACCACGTAAAGAGCAATGAAAACAAGCAAGGTCATCTGGTAAGATTTTGTCAATTCATAGGCTACCGACAGGAGCATTGGTCCCACCAAGGCTGCCATAGCCCAGGCAGTCAGAATATAACCATGAAGGGTAGCCAACTCCTTTGCCCCAAAGATATCGCTAAGGTAGGGAGGAATCAAGGAGAATCCTGCCCCGTAGCAAGTCATCAGAACAGCCATCGCAACCACAAAGACAAGTGGAACTTGCAGGACAATTAGGAGGATAGTCATAACGATATTAACCACAAAGAGGAGGATAAAGGTCTTCGGACGCCCAATATAATCCGACAAGCCTGCCCACAGAAGGCGACCAAAACCATTAAAGATTCCCATAACACCGACAACAACTGCTGCTGATTCCGCTGACATCCCAACCATATCTTGAGCCATTGGAGAAATAGCAGAGACAAGGGCTAAGCCACATGAAATATTGATAAACAAAATAAGCCACAACCAGTAGAAAGTTGACGATTTCAGAGCTTCATTAGCCGTAACCCCTTTGCTCAAATCAGCAGCCTGACGGTTTGAACTCTTGTCAGCCAACAGTTGTGCTTCCTCTACACTTGGTCGTTTAATGAATTGTGAGACAAATAGCATAACAACAAAATAAACGACTCCCAAAATATAAAAGGTCTGCTCAACACCACGTACCTGAATCAGATATTGGGCAATAGGGCTGGTTAGCAGTGAGGCAAAGCCAAAGCCCATGATGGCAAGACCAGTCGCAAGTCCACGCTTATCAGGAAACCACTTAATAATAGTTGAAACAGGCGTAATATAACCTACACCCAGTCCTAGACCACCAAGAATACCATAACCAAGATAAAGTATCCACAGTTCTCCCTGAGCAATGGCAACTCCTGTCAGAATGTTCCCCCCAGCATAGAGAACGGCCGACATACTTCCAGTCACTCTAGGACCAAATTTTTCAACCAGACGTCCCATGAAGGCTGCAGAAAGACCAAGACAAAAAATGGCCAATGAAAAGGCAAAAGAAACTGAAGATTGATCCCAGCCAGTCTGAGCCATAATAGGATTACGATAGATACTCCAAGCATAGGTAGACCCCAACATGAGATGGAGTAAGACACCACACGTTGCTACAAGATAACGATTGGTTGTTTTCACAAAAACCTACTTTCTATTTCTGAACATTGTTCACTTATCAATTATAAAACGTTAGGTTTTTAGTCTATCATGAATATAAACAAGGGGCTATAAATATGCTCATTAGTAATTTCCGTATCAATCAAGACTTTTATACTGTAAACGTTCGTTTTTTAGACATAAAAAGAACCACTCTTATTCAGAATGATTCTTTCATATAGTATAGTAACTTCTTTTTAAGAAAGATGAACACCTTTTTCAACCAAGGCTTCCAATTCAACGAGACGGTCTTCAAAAACTTTGAAGGCAGCATCCAAGTAGTCGGTATTGGTCATATCAACACCAGCTTTCTTGATAACTTCCAAAGGATAATCTGAGCTTCCCGCCTTAAGGTAAGTAAGGTAAGCTTCTTTATCCTCCTCAGTACCGTGAACAATTTTTTCAGCCAAGTAGCTTGCTGCTGCAAACCCTGTAGCGTATTGGTAGACATAGTAATTCATGTAGAAATGCGGAATACGTTCCCACTCAAACTGAATTTCGTAGTTATCTTCAGCTTTAAGGTTATAGTATTTCTCATTGAGGTCTGCGTAAAGCTTATTCATGAAGTCGGCTGTCAAGATTTGACCAGATGCATCTGCTTCATGGATAGCATGTTCAAACTCTGCAAATTGTGTTTGACGGAAGACAGTTCCCTTGAAACCATCCAAATAGTGGTTAAGAATAGCAAAACGTGTCTTGTCATCTTTAACTTCTTTAAGAAGTGTTTCTGTCAAGATATTTTCATTAGTTGTAGACGCAATTTCCGCCAAGAAGATTGGGTAATCTCCATAAACATATGGTTGTGTCTGACGTGTGAACGTTGAATGCAAGCTGTGGCCAGTCTCGTGAACCAAGGTAAAGAGATTGTCCAAAGTATCTTGCCAGTTCAAAAGCATGAAGGCATTGGTATCATAAGCACCACCTGAGTAGGCACCTGAACGTTTTCCTTTGTTAGGGTGAACGTCAATCCAACGTTCCGTAAAGGCTGCATGAACCCCTTTACTATACTCTTCACCAAAGATTGCCAAGACTTCCTCTGCTTTCTTGAGGGACTCTTCATAAGTAAGAGCAGTTTCAGTCTCAGAAAGTGGTGTGTAGACGTCATACATCTTAAGCTCGTCAAGCCCCAAGACCTTCTTACGCAAATCAAGGTAACGGTGCAAAAGTGGCAAATGCTTATTCACTGATTCCAAGAGTGAGTCATAAACACTCTCTGGAATAAAATTAGCCGCAAGTGCTGCATGACGTGCCGAATTATAGTTACGAACTTTGGCT
>OGFP01000445.1_pt1 | contig 16898 bp, 9 predicted proteins | sample 1570971 | NCBI WGS metagenome assembly OGFP01 (sample SAMEA2582033, study PRJEB24529) | metagenome | biome: Human gut stool | place: China | collected 2011 | reverse complement strand
TAATCACTTTAAAGAAAGCTACAAATAGTTACCCCCAAGAAATTTCGGGTGAGCCTAGAATACGTGGGAAACTACCAACTGTATGCGACCATAGGTATCCAGCTAAGACCCTCCAACGACATAAGTGATAGCCCCACGCCCATTTGAGTATATAAACAAATTATATACAGAAGTGTGCGCGAGACCTGGCATCACTTATTGCTATTCGTTGGAAAATTTAGCTGAATTTTATGACCGAGTGCAATAAATAACCGTTCTCAATAAAAAAATAAAATGTTCCTCTCTACGTATGAAAGGAAACCGCTACAAAAGTAGCAATAAATATTGATAAAGCAAGTAATCTTGTTTTATAATTTCATAGATAGTTCTGATTTACTAAAAGTCAGTATAAATATGATTAATATAAAAAGAACCCTACACTGAATTATTGTTTTTTTTGTTCAGTTCAGAATTGGAATTCTAGGTAATTCTGCTAGATGATTTTAACTTAACTTTCTGTTTTCTTTGCATAAACCACCTGTTTGCCTGTTCCATAACGGATTAAGAGTCCACGTTCGATAAAAGCATTCAGTTCTTTCAAAGCACGTTTTTTGTCGTGTCCTGTCAATCGGCTATAGTCGGTGCGGGTCAGGCAGGGATATTTGTTCAGATGCTGGTTGATTATTGTCAAACATTCTTCTTCACTGTGCCCTTTTCCGTGGTGACGAGTCATCGATTCTCCACGTTCCAGTCTCATTTGTTGGCCTACTTCTTTCTTAAACTGGCTACCTACCCGGAAATTTACATTCTTCAGTTCTATGGATTGTGCGTGTACATCTTTTTTCTTCATTACACGAGGTCCCTTTAAAGACACAGAAAAATATCCGATATCTCCCAGTTCCACAATCCATCCGTTGGCAATCAGGTCTCTCAACTCGTTTTGGAAAGACTGCATAGCACCTGCCAGTAAACTGCGACTTATTCCTGTGAATTTGTGTACACGGTCTAGAAATTCTTCCTGATCGACGGTTCCTTTGAATACTACGCGGGGATGAAGCGGTTGTGCGTCGCCTGTTTGTTGAATGTCAGGCGTGTCGTAAAGGTCATATTGTATACTCATATTCGTTTTTATTTAGTGTAGGCACATTGATAAATCCGTTTGCCTATTCGGATTTACTTCACTTGCTACTTTTATTTCGTTCCACTATAGTTTCTCTTTCGTCCCACTATAGTGTTCCGCAAGGGAAACTATAGTGTTCTTTGCGGAACACTATAGTGGAACGAAAAAAGATTAGGCAACAAAGGTAATCTCTTTAGGCAATAAAACTAATTATATTAGCAGGAAAAAAATAAAAACGTCGCAAATATTGTTTATTACCTTAAGTCACCCTTTCCTTTTTTAATAAATTAGCTAGAAAGTGTGGTATTTATTGAATAAGAACGCTTATTTTTGCAGCATGTTACAATTTGAGAATCAAAAGATAAAACAAATAGTTCGCAAGGTGCTTCCGGTAGTAACGCTGGGGGCGATGTTATATTCCTGCGCCAGTATTGGACGGCCGGACGGTGGACCATACGATGAGACGCCGCCCCGTTTCATCGGCAGTACTCCGGAGGCGGGGGCTTTGAATAATAAAAGGACTAAAGTCTCTTTGATGTTCGACGAGTTTATTAAGCTGGAGAAAGCGACCGAGAAAGTCGTTGTTTCCCCTCCCCAGATACAGCAACCGGAAATCAAGGCTTCCGGCAAGAGAATACAAGTCAACCTGCTCGACTCTCTGAAACCTAACACGACCTATACGATTGACTTCTCGGATGCAATTGTCGACAATAATGAAGGTAATCCGTTGGGTAACTTTGCATTTACGTTCTCTACCGGTACGGAAATCGATACGATGGAAGTAGCAGGAACGATGCTCGATGCCTCTAACCTGGAGCCTATTAAAGGTATGCTTGTCGGACTACATTCCAACCTGAACGATTCGGCTTTCAACAAATTGCCTTTTGACCGTGTGGCACGTACAGACAGCCGTGGACGTTTCTCCATCCGTGGTGTAGCTCCCGGCAAATATCGTATCTATGGATTGATGGATGCCGACCAGAATTTTACCTTCAACCAGAAGAGTGAGATGATCGCTTTCCACGATTCGTTGATTATCCCCCGCATGGAAGAACGCATCCGCATGGATACGGCTTGGGTGGACTCATTGACTTACGACACGATTGTTGAGAAGAAATATATGCATTATTTGCCGGATGATGTCATTCTCCGTGCTTTTAAAGAGCTCAACTATTCGCAATATCTTATCAAGTCGGAAAGACTGGTTCCTCAAAAGTTCACTTTCTATTTTGCCGGTAAGGCGGACACTTTGCCTGTCTTGAAAGGTTTGAACTTCGATGAAAAGGATGCTTTTGTCATCGAAAAGAATCAGCGGAATGACACCATCCATTATTGGGTAAAAGACTCCCTGCTCTTCAAGCAGGATACGCTGGCCATGAGTTTGACTTATCTTTATACGGATACCTTGAATCAGCTAGTGCCCCGTACGGATACGCTGAACCTTGTTTCGAAGCAGAAATATAAGAAAGAGGAGCCGGATAAGGACAAAAAGAAAAAGAAGAAAAAGAAAGGGGAAGAGGATGAACCCGAACCGACGAAATTCTTGCCGGTGAATGTCAATGCCCCTTCGTCAATGGATGTATATGGATCTATTTCTTTGAATTTTGAAGAACCGATAGCCAGTTTCGACACTGCCGCCATACATCTGCGGCAAAAAGTAGATACGCTCTGGAAAGATATACCATTCGAATTTGAGCAGGATTCAGTGAATCTGAAGAAGTTTAATCTGTATTATGACTGGGAACCGACATTGGAATATGAATTCTCGGTAGATTCGACTGCCTTCCACGGAATATACGGATTATTTACCGATAAGATAAAACAAGGATTCAAGGTGCGTAGTGAAGATGAATATTTCACGCTTCATTTCAATGTGACGGGAGCGGATTCACTGGCCTTTGTCGAATTGCTTGACGCCCAGGACAAGGTGGTCCGTAAGCGGAGAGTGGAAGAGGACGGAATGGTCGATTTCTACTTCCTGAATCCGGGAAAATATGCAGCCCGACTAATCAATGACACAAATGGAAATGGTGAATGGGACACGGGAGACTTTGCTAAAGGCATCCAGCCGGAGGCTGTTTACTACTATCCGACGATATTGGAATATAAAGCGTTGTGGGATGTGACCCAACCGTGGGATATTCATGCGACTCCTGTGGATAAGCAGAAACCGGACGAACTTAAAAAACAAAAACCAGATGAAGACAAGAAAAAGAAAGATAGGGATCGAAATAATCAGAACCGCCGTCGTTGACGCTCGACGTAACCTTATTATTGGATTGGTGGCATTACTGACGGGAATCTTCGCCCTCCCTGCCAGTGCCCAATGTGAAGCGAAGAATGATGCGTTTCAATCCGGCGAACATGTAATGTATGATTTATACTTCAACTGGAAGTTTGTCTGGGTGAAAGCCGGACTCGCCAGTCTGACAACGAATGCGACCACTTATCATTCGCAGCCAGCCTACCGGATTAACCTGCTCGCTTTAGGTAGCAAACGGGCAGACTTCTTTTTCAAGATGCGCGATACGCTGACTTGTGTGATCGGTGAAAAACTGGAACCGCGCTATTTCCGCAAAGGTGCCGAAGAGGGAAAACGTTACACGGTCGATGAGGCTTGGTTTTCTTATAAGGACGGTCTTTGCCTCGTAAACCAGAAACGTACTTATCGGGATGGAGCGTTTGATGAATCTGAAGCTAGCGATAGCCGTTGTATATACGATATGTTAAGCATCTTGGCGCAGGCACGTTCTTACGACCCTGCAGATTATAAGGTGGGAGACAAAATCAAGTTCCCGATGGCTACGGGCCGTAAAGTGGAAGAGCAAACGCTTATCTACCGTGGAAAAGAAAATGTGAAAGCGGAGAATGGAGTTACTTACCGTTGCCTGATCTTCTCATTGGTAGAATATGATAAGAAAGGAAAAGAAAAGGAGGTGATTACTTTCTTCGTAACGGACGACTTGAACCATCTTCCTGTCCGCCTGGATTTATTCCTGAACTTCGGTTCGGCAAAAGCATTCCTGAATAATGTGACGGGTAACCGGCATCCGCTGACTTCTATCGTTAAATAGATATATAGAAAAAACGAAGGTATATCAGAAGTAAATTGACCTGCCAACCTGTCATTTTTTAGACGCGGATAACGCGGATGACACGGATTTATTATCTTTTTATCCGTATCATCCGCATTATCTGTTTCTAAAAGGTATACTTTTAAAAGTGTTGATGCGCTTTCCTGTTTTATTCCTGAACTTCGAAAGGCACTTTCTGATCCTTTCGGAATACGCTGGATTCAAAAGTTGCAATCAACTCTCCGTCTTGGTTTGTTATATCTACCTGATAGCAACCTGTGCTTCGGCCGATATAGCGTTCGCGTGCTTCGGCAAAGAGAGTATCTCCGGGGCCGCTGGCACGTAGGAAAGTAATAGTGGACGAGAGAGAGAAAGCTAGCGTACCGTGCGAGTTGGCAGCTGCGGCAAGTGCAAGGTCTGCCAGCGTAAATATGGCTCCTCCTTGTGTGCGGGCACCTGCATTAAGATGTTCGGCTTTTATTTCTAACTTGGCTTTACTATACCCTTTTCTTACTTCCAGCAGAATTATACCTGCATTTTTGGCAAATATGTCATTCTTAAAAAAATCTAGTGGACTCATCATATTTTATGTTTTTCGACGTTTTATTTGCAAAGATATCAAATTAGCGAATATATATGCCTGCCAAATACTTACATATTACTTTATTTCTTCATTTCTATAATGAATGACTATATAATATAGGTAGTTTCCTAAACTCGAATGATTTCTTGTTTATTGCTTGCTTATATGATTACTTAATTTATTGTTATAACGAATTAGCAAAAAAGTTTGCAGATTTAATTTTTATGTTTATATTTGCATCGTGAGAACACGATAGGTGCTGTTGAATCTTTATATAACCTGAAAATATAATGCTATTTTATAGCAAAAACGTTACACAAATATATGTCGTCACTGAAAAAAATATCGCTAAAAGATATTGCTGAAGCTGCAGGCGTTTCAACAGCATTGGTTTCTTTTGTCTTGAATGGCAAAAAGAAGGAATATCGAGTGGGTGAGGAAACCGCCAAACGTATATTGAAGATTGCCAATGAAATGAACTATCAGCCTAATCTTGCAGCAAAAAGTCTTCGGAGTGGTAAAACAAAAACGATTGGATTAGTGGTCTCTGATATTTCCAATCCATTCTTTTCTCAATTAGCACGTGTGTTGGAAGATGAGGCGGCAAAACGAAACTATACCGTACTTTTTGGAAGTTCGGATGAAAACAAGGATAAGATGGATCGCATTGTTGGTAATCTTATTAATAAAGGAGTGGACGGGTTGATTATTGTTCCTTGCGAGGGGTCTGAAAAAGTCATTGCTTCACTTGCCTACAACAATATTCCTATTGTTTTGTTTGACCGCTATTTTTCTGAAATCAATGTAAGCTATGTTGCTCTAAACAATTTTAATGCTTCCTATCTTTTAACCAGACACCTTTTGGATATAGGTTACAATGCCCCATGTATGGTAGCTTATGATGTGGAACTTGTTCACATGAAAGAGCGTGTTCGTGGTTATAAGAAAGCGATGAGTGATGCTGCTAAAAAGAATTTAGCTAATGTCGTTTTCTTGAAGCAGAATGCTCCAAAGAAATCGGCGGACCGTTTACTTCCTAAAATGGTTGATGGGGGTGTTGATGCTTTTCTTTTTGCTACCAATATGATTTCATTGACATGTTTATATACGATAAAAGATATGGGTGATAAAGCAGTTGCTAAAATAGGTTTGGCAGGCTTTGACGGCAATCCGGTATTTGATTTTCTCAATGTTCCTATATCCTATATTCGTCAACCGATAGATGTCTTAGCACAAAAGGCGCTTGAAATTTTAATAGACAGTATGGCTAATGGCAATACTGTGCAATCTGTACTTGCTGAAGGAGAACTTGTAAAAATGGTTCCTTAAGTATTTTTTTTCCATAGCTGCTTAAACGATTTTGCAAATTTGTTATATAAATCTAAGATAAATCAGTTAAACCATGAAAAGTTCAAGATTAATCGGTGGAAAACCGAAAATTGGTATCCGGCCTATCATTGACGGTCGTCGTGGAGGTATTCGTGAATCACTGGAAGACATGACTATGACTATGGCTCATAAAGTGGCCGATCTCTATTCTTCTGTTTTACGTCATAGTGATGGTTCTCCTGTAGAATGTGTTATTGCAGATACAACTATTGGAGGGGTCGCTGAGGCTGCTATGGCAGCTGAGAAGTTCCGCAATAATGGGGTAGGTGTAGTGCTTTCTGTAACTTCTTGCTGGTGTTATGGATTTGAGACTATTGATATGGATGGAGAAATGCCGAAAGCTATTTGGGGCTTTAATGGAACAGAGCGGCCGGGAGCGGTTTATCTGGCTTCTGCATTAGCAAGTCATACACAGAAGGGGCTGCCTGCTTTTGGTATTTACGGACGTGATGTGCAAGAGGTTACCAATACAAACATTCCTGAAGATGTAAAGGAAAAATTGTTGCGTTTTGCTCGTGCAGGTATAGCTGTGGCTACGATGAAAGGTAAATCTTATCTTTCTATCGGTAGTGTATCTATGGGTATTGCAGGCTCTATTCCCAACCCGGAATTTTTTCAAGAATATTTAGGTATGCGCAATGAATATGTGGATGCCAGCGAAATTGAACGTCGTGTTCAGTTGGGAATTTATGACCATGAAGAGTTTGAACGTGCTATGGCATGGACAGAAAAGTATTGCAAGAGTAATGAAGGTACCGATTTTAATCCGGAACATTTGGTATATTCCCGTGAGGAAAAAGATGCACGTTGGGAATATGTGGTGAAAATGACTCTTATTTTCCGTGATATGATGGTTGGTAATCCTAAACTGGCTGAAATGGGCTTTAAGGAAGAATCAATGGGACATAATGCTATTGCTGCTGGTTTTCAGGGGCAACGTCAGTGGACGGACTATAAGCCTGACGGTGATTTTTCAGAAGCTATCTTGAATACTTCTTTCGACTGGAACGGTATTCGCGAAGCATTTACCTTTGCTACAGAGAATGATACGCTGAACTGTGCTTCCATGCTTTTTAATCATCTGTTGACAAATACAGCACAGATTTTTGCAGATGTGCGTACTTACTGGAGCCCGAATGCTGTGAAAAATGTAACAGGTAAGAAGTTGGAAGGTAAAGCTGCCAACGGATTCATTCATCTTATCAACTCAGGTTCTTGCACACTTGACGGAACTGGTTGTCAAACACTTGAGGGTAAGCCGGTAATGAAACCTTTCTGGGAAATTACAGAAGAAGAGGTGGAAGCTTGTCTTGCAGCGACTAAATGGTATCCGGCCAGCCGTGAATATATGCGTGGAGGTGGCTATTCTTCTCAGTTCTTAACTCGTGGTGAGATGCCTGTAACAATGTGTCGTTTGAATCTTGTAAAAGGCCAAGGTCCGGTATTGCAGATAGCAGAGGGGTGGACTGTAAGTCTGGATGAAGATGTATTTAAGGCTATCAATGAACGTACTGACCGTACATGGCCTTCTACTTTTTTTGCTCCGCGCCTGACTGGTAAAGGGTATTTCCGGGATGTATATACTGTTATGAATAATTGGGGGGCTAACCATGGCGCTATTAGTTATGGTCATATAGGAGCTGATCTGATTACTTTGGCTTCTATGCTTCGTATTCCGGTATGTATGCACAATGTGGATGAGGAAAATATTTTCCGTCCTAGTGCGTGGTCTGCTTTTGGTGAAGATACGGAAGGCAGTGATTATAGAGCTTGCAAGAATTATGGACCTCTCTATAAATAAAAAGCAGTATGTTGAAATCAACCAAATTGAAAAACACTTTGATAGCATGTACAACAATATTGTTTGTATCATGTAGTGGACAAAAAGAAATAAAGATGGGAACTTATGCGTATGACGCCCGGTTTTTGAAAGAACATGGCATTGAATATAAAGAATTGGTATCGGCTGACGGGAATTCCAAGGTGATGCTTATCCCGGCGTGGCAGGGACGTGTTATGACTACTTCTGCTTCTGGTGATGAGGGCGATAGTTATGGTTGGATTAATTATCGTTTCATAAATGAAGGTAAGGTTAGCACGCAGTTTAATCCGGTGGGTGGCGAAGAACGCTTTTGGCTTGGTCCGGAAGGCGGTCCGTTTTCACTTTATTTTAAAGAAGGCCAGGAACAGGTTTATGATAACTGGGTAGTACCTGCTGTGCTTGATACAGAAGCTTTTGATATTAAGTCACAAAGTGATAATAGTATTCGTTTTGTGAAAGATACTCGCCTGGAAAATGCTTCCGGTACTATTTTCAACATGAATATAGACCGCACTGTGTCATTAATGGATGCTGATGAAGTGGCTACGGAATTTGATATCCAGATTGAGAATGATATGAAAATTGTAGCTTATAAGAGTGAAAACAAGATCACTAATACAGGGGATAAAGCATGGACAAAAGAAGGAGGGTTAGTGTCTGTATGGATGCTTGGTTGCTTTAATCCTACACCGACTACTACTGTATTTATTCCTTATAAGCAGGATGCAGAGGGGGTAATTGTGAATGATGAGTATTTTGGTAAGATTCCTGCAGACAGATTGGTAAAGGAAGATGGTATTATTTATTTTAAAATAGACGGGCTCTATCGTTCCAAACTAGGATTGCCAGCCTCACGTGCAACGAATTTATGTGGAAGTTATGATTCGTCAAAAGGCGTACTTACTATTTTATGGTGTAGCCTTCCCGAGACTTCTTCAACTTATGTAAATGGACAATGGGGACCTCAGCAGAATCCTTTTGCCGGTGATGTAATCAACTCTTATAATGATGGTCCGGTGGAGGATGGTTCTATTATGGGACCTTTTTATGAAATTGAGACATCTTCTCCCGGTGCTGAACTGCTTCCTGGTGCATCATTGATTCATACACAGAAAGTTATTCATATCCAAGCTAAAGACGAACAGTTAATTCCTATCGTACAGAAATTGTTTGGAGCAGATTTGAATGTAATTAAAGCGAAATTTCAATAGGGTAACTACATAAAACAAGAGAATTCGTATGGAATCGAATAAAATTATATCGAAAGGAGTCCTCTTTCCATTCATTCTGCTCACTACGCTTTTCTTTGCTTGGGCTGTACCGAACAATCTCACGGATACTATGCTTGCAGCTTTCAAACGGATTATGAGTATGACTGACTCAAAAACTGCTTGGATACAGGTTGTGTGCTATTTGTTGGGATATGGATGCTGTGCTGTTCCTGGTGCCTTATTTATCAAAAAGTACACTTATAAGTCGGGTGTGATGCTGGGATTAGGTTTGTACGCGTTTGGAGCTTTGTTGTTTTATCCGGCAATGCTTAGCTCTGGGGTTAATATTGATTTCAGTTTCTTCATGTACTTGTTGGCAATCTTTGTTCTTTTTGCCGGACTTTCAATTTTGGAAACCTCTACTAATTCTTATGTATTGGCAATCGGTTCTGAAAGTACTGCAACGCGTCGATTGAATTTATCACAGGCGTTCAATCCGTTTGGAGCAATTACAGGGGTGATAATCAGTCAAATATTTATTCTTTCACAATTGAATGGGATGACAGCGACAGAACGCGCCCAACTTCCGGTTGAAGAGTTAGCTGCCATTCAAGGAGAGGAATTGAATGCTGTAACTACAGCTTATGTAGTACTGGGACTGGTAATGTTAGTGCTATTGCTTGTTATTCGACTGACTAAAATGCCTAATCTTCGTGAGAATGGGGAGAAAATAGAATTTATAGCTACACTCAGACGGCTTGTGAAAAATAGGAATTATGTATGGGGAGTAATTGCACAGTTTTTCTATGTTGGTGCCCAAATAGCTGTATGGTCATTTGTCATCCGTTATGCTATGGTACAATTGAATTTTGATGGGGTATTAGCTTCTTTGGGAGAGGGAGTTTCTGCTGATGCTGTTGTTAATGCATTGCGTGGCGTGGAACCTGTAGCTGCAGCATTTTATAATGGATGCGAATGGCTTGGTCTGGATGATTTATTACCACGTACAGCGGAACAGGCTGCGGCTACTTATTATATCATGTCACTCATTTTCTTTGTAATTATGAGATTTGTATGTACTGCTATGATGAAGTATGTGAAAGCCTATAAACTATTGATAGGACTTTCCCTTCTTGCTGTAATGTGCTGTTTGGGTACCATATTTGGTAAAGGTTATTGGGGAGTTTATTGTTTGATGGGTATTTCAGGTTGCATGTCATTGATGTTTCCGACTATTTATGGTTTTGGTCTTAAAGGTTTGGGCAATGATACCAAAATTGGAGGATCGTTTATGGTAATGGCTATTGCAGGCGCTGCTGTTCTAACTCAGGTTCAAGGGATTGTCTCTGATCAAACAGGTAGTATTATGGCGGCTTATATTGTGCCGGCAATTGCTTTTACAGTGATAGCTTATTATGGATTTTTCATTGCAAGAAAGCAGGAATTAGCAGTTAATTAAAAGTTTAAGGCTGTGGAACCATCTGAAGAAGATGCGGCTGCTGTTGGAATATATCCGAAATAGAATTCGTCGAACTTGATGTGTGATGTAGAACCGTCTATTGTAAATTTTTATAGGCGGCTTCAATTGTTCTTTGGCAATTTAAATAATTATCTTCAACTCAATACTCTATGAATAATATTCTTGATTTGTAGGTGATATTTAATTGTACTCTATGTTCCTTCAAAGGAGATACTTTGTTTGGGAGCCGCTGTCTGAGATCCGGTATATTAATAATATTATATTTATTTCTTACTGTGAATATACTGGATGTCAGTAAGATAAATTGATTTGTATATATGAATTTATAAAATTCATTTGTGGTCAAGTAACATATGCTAATGAATATTTGTTTAATTTAATTACTTCTGTGCTATGAAAGTATATTATAAAAATTTATTTGTTTGGTTTTTGTGTCTAGGAATGATATCAATAGATGCAAGATCTGAGGTTAGGCCTCTTGGTGGAGGGGCAAGTTCTATGGTAGAAATGGATCATAGTTCTTCGTTGAGTGTTCAGCAAAATAAACGAAAAATTTCAGGAAAAGTAACTGATGCTGCAACAGGTGAAGGTTTAATAGGAGTTACTATTGCCGCAAAAGGTACGCAAGATGGTACAATAACAGATGTAGATGGGAATTTTACGTTATCGGTTTCAAATGGGACTATACTGGAAATATCTTATGTGGGATATAAGAAACAGACTATTACCATTAGAGACCAGCAGAAGCTGGACTTACGCATGCATTCGGATAATGAAATGCTTGATGAGGTTGTTGTTATCGGTTACGGTTCCATGAGAAAGTCGGATTTGACAGGAGCAGTAGTTAGTGCAAATATTAAAGATTTTGAGAAATCTCCAAATACAAATATATTGCAGTCATTGCAGGGTACTGTGCCTGGATTGAACGTAGGACAAGTGACTTCGGCAGGTTCTTCTCCTAGTATACAAGTGCGTGGTAAAAATACATTGTCTGGAAGTGAAAGTGTATTAATTGTTTTGGATGGTATCATATATACCAACTCTTTGTCTTCTATTAATCCGAATGATATTGAATCGATTGACGTCTTGAAGGATGCAAGTGCTACTGCTGTTTATGGTGCTCAGGCTGCTAACGGAGTATTGCTGATTACTACTAAAAGAGGAAAGATAGGTGGTACGAAGGTTGATTTTTCTTCATCTTACACAATTTCTAGCCCGACAAAGAACCTTCGCCCAATGAATCGTCAGGAATTCTTGGACTTTACAAAAGAGTTTTATTATGATAAAGCTTATATGGGTCCCGATTATACAACACCTAATCCTGATTTCAATCTTGCTGATTATCTTCCGGCTCCGACAATGCTTGATAGTTCTCAGCCTGACGGAATCTCTGCTAAAGATTATAGCTGGTGGGATGAAGGTACACAGACAGCTTCGGTTTTTGAGAATCGTTTAAGTGTGTCCGGTGGTTCTGACGCAATGTCTTATTTGATTTCATTCTCTAATACAGAACAGCAGGGATATCTTATCAATGATGATTTTTCAAGAAACAGTATTCGTGTAAATCTGGATGTAAAGCCGTATAAATGGTTGAAAATGGGAGTTCAGTCATTTGCTTCTTTTGTGAAGCAAGATGGTGCTTCCCCAACTTCACAGAGTTTGATACAACAGAGTCCGATGATTGAACCGTATGATGAAGAGGGAAAGATTGTCCCATACCCATTTAATACAGTGGCTACTAATCCTTTTATGCAATCGGATGTTAATGATAAGGAAAGGCATAATTACTTCTTTGCTAATGTTTATGCAGAGGTTCAATTACCGATAAAAGGATTGACGTACCGTTTCAATTATGGTAATAATTATCGTATTGACGAGCATCATCAGTCAAATGAATATGGTGCAAGTATGAAAGGAGAAGCTTATAAACATCATACTACTTATTATGATTGGACTTTTGATAATATATTGAATTATAGTGCAGAGTTTGGTGAGCATAGTATTGTAGCAACTTTACTTTATGGTGCTAGTGAACGTAAGGAAAGCTATACTTCTGCCTTGGCAAGAAAATTCTTGCGTTTGTCATTAGGCTTTGATGCGTTGGAGTCAGGAACGGATCAGTTTGTAGAGTCGAATGCTTGGAGTGAAGCTTTGTTGTATCAGATGGCTCGTGTGAATTATAAATTAAAAGACCGTTATTTGTTGACTGCCACAGTGCGTCGAGATGGCTTTTCTGGTTTTGGAGAAAATAACAAGACTGCAATATTTCCATCTGTTGCACTAGGTTGGGTAATGTCAGAAGAAGAGTGGTTTAAGATTGGTTGGATTAATAACTTGAAATTACGTGGAGGTTGGGGTATCAGTGGTAACCAGACGTCTCGTTATAAATCATTATCCAAGACAAATGTTGATCCTGGCTATGTATTTGGTGATGGAGGTGAGACTGAGAATGCTCAAAGAGTAACAACCATGGGGAATAGTGATTTGAAATGGGAAAAGACAGCTGGCATAAACTTGGGACTTGATTTCTCTATATTAAATAACAGAATTAATGGTTCGTTGGAGTTCTATCAAACTACTACTCGTGATTTGCTTTATGATATGACGATTCCTACTATTACAGGTTTTGGTTCTGTTAGTTCAAATATTGGTAAAATTAGGAATAAAGGTGTTGAATTTATTATAACTTCGCACAATTTTACTACTCGTGATTTTGAATGGAGTACAACATTTAATATATCAGCTAACAGAAATAAAATTGTAACTTTGTTTGGTAAGGATGCTGATGGAGATGGAAAAGAAGATGATTTGACGTCAAGTAACCTTTTTATAGGAGAGCCTATCTCTGCTATCTATAACTACCAGATAGATGGTATATGGCAGCTTAATGATGAGATTCCTACAGGTTATCATCCTGGTAACTACAGAATTGTAGATACTGATGGTAAGGATGGAATTACAGTTGATGACCGTATAATTCTTGGAAAGAAAGATCCGGCTTACCGTTTTGGTATAATGAATAAATTCCGTTATAAAGATATTACATTCAGTTTCTTTATCAATTCTGTACAAGGAGGTAAAAATGGATACATGCAGGCTAATTCGGGTTCTTTGAATAGAGGAGATGTCAATCACCGTTTATACAACCGTATAAGTGAAATGGGAGCGGATTATTGGTCGCCAAACAATCCTAATGCAACTTATGCACGATTTAGTCAGGCGCCTACTATAAATCCCACCCGTTATCAACAGCGTAATTTTGTTCGTTTGCAAGATGTAACTTTAGGATATAATCTTCCTAAGAGCTGGACGAAAACAGTTGGTATTGAAAATGTGAATCTTTATGTAACGGGAAAGAATCTTTTGACTTTTACAAAGTGGAAGGGATGGGATCCGGAAGCAGGTCAAGACTACAATGGTCGTCCGGTACTTAAGAGTTTTACATTCGGTTTAAATGTTACACTATAAATTAGAAGTACGATTATGAAAAAGTATATAGTTTTATGTTGTGTGTTGAGTGGAATGTTGTTCAGTTGTAATGAGAGTAGTTTTTTAAGGGAAGTTCCAGAAGACTTTATGAGTGCTGAAAACTCTTATGAGACTGAAGATGATTTCAACATGTCTGTAAATGATTTATATGGTTTGGTACGGGAAGATATGTATGGTTATGACGAATGGCGCCCGTTTGATTATTTATATGGAACAGATTTGATTTTTGATGGTGAACCTGGTACGCAAATCCGACATAGTAATATGCTGGGAGCTTATCATCCCACAGCAGTAAGTCCAAGTGTTCATTGGAATCTAATTTATAAAATGATTGCTGGAGCAAATACTATTATTGATAGGCTCGAGATATCTTCATTATCTGAGGACAAGAAGACTTTGTTTGAAGCTAAGGCTCGTTTTTTCCGTGGTTTTGGTTATAGAACTTTAGGGTATTTATATGGCGGAGTACCTCTGGAACTCCATGAAGTGAAACAGGCAAAGACTGATTATGTACGTTCTACTCGTGAGCAGACCTTAACACAAGCTATGGAAGATGTGAAATTTGCTGCTGAAAAGTTACCGGATATTACTCAGGTAAGAGATGGTGAGGTTTCTTCTCCGGCAGCTTATCATCTTCTTGCAGAGCTTTATCTTGCGCTTGGTAGAGATCAGGATGCCGTTGATGCTGCTACTTTAGTGATTGATAATCCTGCGTTGGGATTAATGAAAGATCGTTTCGGTTCTAGAAAGTCAGAAGCAGATAAAGATGTGTATTGGGATTTGTTTCGTAGAAATAATCAAAATAGAGGCGCTGGAAATACTGAAGGAATCTGGGTTATTCAGTTTGAGATAGATACTCCGGGTGGAGGTAGTAGTTCTACTAAATTGCAAGAGAAATTTAACTATAGATTAGAGCGAAATATTGCTCCTATGGTTCGTGATGTACGAATTAAGAAGAATGGAAAAACATATACACCGTTCAATTGGCCTGTTTCTGATTACACGGGAGGTCGTGGTATCGGTTGGGGTATATCCACTAAATATTTCTCTAATACTGTTTGGGAAGATGATTTTGACGGCGATATGAGAAATGCAAATCATAATTTTGTACGTAAGTTTCGGGTTCACAGAAGTGAGGTTATTAATTTAGGGATAACAGAACTTGATGTTGATCATTTGCCGGAGGGAGTGGAGGTCATCGTTGGGCAAGGAAATAGTACAACTATTCCTGGACGTTATTTATATGCATATCAGTCTAAATGTACTACCCCTGGTAATCATCCGGATGCATTATATTCCAATAAAGCTAATCTCTCTTTGAAAGGGGACGCGGGAGTTACTTATACAGACCAATATATGTTCCGCCTTGCTGAAACTTACTTATTGAGGGCTGAAGGATATATGAATCTGAATAAAAAAGATCTGGCGGCAAAAGATATAAATGAAGTCAGAGATAGGGCACATGCAAAACCAGCAGATGAATCTGAAATTGATATGGATTATATTCTTGATGAACGTATGCGTGAACTTGGGATTGAAGAAAAACGCCGTCTTACATTAATGCGAACGCAGACTCTTTATGATAGAGTTATGAAATGTAATCCGTATTATGCGAATCCTGAGACTAATGGGGATGGTGTAGGAATGCAGAAACATTATAATATTTGGCCTATTCCACAATCTGCTATAGAGGCGAATACTGACGCTGTCCTTGAACAGAATCCTGGATATAATTAATTAAATAGTCCACTTGAAAAAGGTATAGTCTGATCTTTGTATTTGTTGGAAAATAACTATAAAAGTTGGTTGTAACTAAAAAAGGCTTTTTCAAGTGGACTCACTTAATGACTGTTTAATAATTAAATGAACTGTATGAGAAGAATACTTCTAGTTTTATTTGTGTTTTGTGCTGTGATCGTAAATGCACAAATTAAAGTTTGCGACAAGGCTGCGGGAGGAATAGATTTTCCCTTGTGCACCGACGGGAAAGTCAGCAATATTTTTGTTTCGGATGCTGATCATGAAGTTGTGAAAAGGGTGGCGAATATATTTGCAGATGATATTTGCCTTGTTACAGGGAAGAAGGGCAAGGTTACTACTTCTAAGTCTGTTAAAGGTAAAAATATAGTCATTATCGGTACTTTAGGCAAGAATGCTGTTATTGATGATTTTGTCCAAAAGGGATTCATAAATGTAGAAGGCATTAAAAATGGTTGGGAACAATATGTTGTTAAAGTACTGGATAACCCCAGGGCTAATATAGATCGCGCATTGGTGATAGCAGGTTGCGATCGTAGAGGTACTGCTTATGGTGTATTTGCAATTTCTGAAGCGATGGGAGTCTCTCCATTATATTGGTGGTCTGATATACCTGTAAAAAAATCTAAATCTTTATTCGTCCAAACTTCAGAATACATATCAAAAGCTCCAAGTGTGAAGTATAGAGGGCTGTTTATCAATGATGAAGGATGGGGAATTACTCCATGGGCAAAGAAAACTTATGATCCGGAACTTGGTGATATCGGTCCGAAAACATATGCTAAGGTCTGCGAGTTGATTCTTCGAATGAAAGGTAATATGTTATCTCCTGCAATGCATCCAGGTTCGGGAGCATTCAATAAGTATCCTGAAAACAAAATCGTAGCTGATAATTATGCTATCGTGATGACTTCTGTTCATTGTGAGCCATTGTTGTTTAATAACGTAACAGAATGGGATAAAAAGACAATGGGCGATTGGAACTATATGACT
>OGFP01000435.1_pt1 | contig 17241 bp, 17 predicted proteins | sample 1570971 | NCBI WGS metagenome assembly OGFP01 (sample SAMEA2582033, study PRJEB24529) | metagenome | biome: Human gut stool | place: China | collected 2011 | reverse complement strand
ATCAATATCTTTCAAAAGAACGATATTTTCACCAAGGGGGACGTCTACCCTTTTTTAGCCAGAAAATAAGAGCATTTTTTTTCATTTAACTATTGACATTTATTAGCTGGACTTCAATCTAATCTTTTATTTTCAAAATTGTTCTTATTATCATTATTTTCAAATACACTTTCAAGAAGTTCACCTAATATCTCTTTACTAATTACACGCATAATTTCAAACAATTGTAAGAGCATTGAATACCATACATTTTTACATCATTCTCAAACGGTAACGTATCATATCACAGAAAAAAGCTTGCTTGAGTACCATACATTTTTACATCATTCTCAAACGGTTCGAATAGCTTATGAGATAGGGTAGCAGCTTGAGTACCATACATTTTTACATCATTCTCAAACTAAGGAAGTATCATGATAACCTCCTTTATTGCTTGAGTACCATACATTTTTACATCATTCTCAAACGCTACAATGATGATTGTGATAACGATTGCTGCTTGAGTACCATACATTTTTACATCACTCTCAAACTTACAGTTGGGATTTGCTGTAGTATTGGCGCTTGAGTACCATACATTTTTACATCACTCTCAAACCTGCTGCAAGGTTCTCCGCAAATTTCGCCACGCCTGAGTACCATACATTTTTACATCATTCTCAAACGATCGAGCAGAAGAAAGCGATCATCAAGGGCTTGAGTATCATACATTTTTACATCATTCTCAAACTCTGAGAAGCCGCCTATGCCCTCTTCTATGGCTTGAGTACCATACATTTTTACATCATTCTCAAACCCTGGAAGAGAGTAAAGAACACGAGATAGAGCTTGAGTACCATACATTTTTACATCATTCTCAAACACGTATTGCACAACGATACAACACAACATAGCTTGAGTACCATACATTTTTACATCATTCTCAAACAGGTTCGTGATAAGTTCCTTTGTGACCGAAGCTTGAGTACCATACATTTTTACATCATTCTCAAACGGACGACCCAGGCTATTATTACAAAGTGAAGCTTGAGTACCATACATTTTTACATCATTCTCAAACCAAGGTGCGATTTGTGCCTTAAACTACCTCAGCTTGAGTACCATACATTTTTACATCATTCTCAAACCCCTCGCTTCGCTCACCCAAAAAAATCGCCGCTTGAGTACCATACATTTTTACATCATTCTCAAACAGGGTCTTTAGTAGAATCGAAAGATTTCAAGCTTGAGTACCATACATTTTTACATCATTCTCAAACAAGGGGCAAGCGGAGCGAGACGCCGTAGGGCTTGAGTACCATACATTTTTACATCATTCTCAAACGCTTACCGTCTTCCCTTCGCTTCACACATAGCTTGAGTACCATACATTTTTACATCATTCTCAAACCGCGTTACCGAAGACATACAAGACGTACCAGCTTGAGTACCATACATTTTTACATCATTCTCAAACCGCTCCTCGATTGCACCGGTGCAAAAGTCCGCTTGAGTACCATACATTTTTACATCATTCTCAAACTGTATGCTTGCTTTCGCCATCCTTAATTCTGCTTGAGTACCATACATTTTTACATCATTCTCAAACCTGCCTTTTGTTTTAACGAAGCTTGTTGTGCTTGAGTACCATACATTTTTACATCATTCTCAAACAAATAGCCTTGCTCTCTCTCCATCAAATGTGCTTGAGTACCATACATTTTTACATCATTCTCAAACAGTTAGACACGTCAATACCGTTCATATTTGGCTTGAGTACCATACATTTTTACATCATTCTCAAACGACGATCGCGCAGTGATGGTGAATAGTAGTGCTTGAGTACCATACATTTTTACATCATTCTCAAACAACGTCTTTTGACTTGTGACCCATCAACATGCTTGAGTACCATACATTTTTACATCATTCTCAAACTTTGTGGTGTTGTTTGTGGTCGCTTCACCTGCTTGAGTACCATACATTTTTACATCATTCTCAAACAAGATATGGTGCGTATAGACATTTATGTTTGCTTGAGTACCATACATTTTTACATCATTCTCAAACTGATTGTTATGTGTTTTCTTTTTTAGTCTTTGCTTGGGTACCATACATTTTTACATCATTCTCAAACCTCCGAATAGCCATCCTGCATCAGCATGAAGCTTGAGTACCATACATTTTTACATCATTCTCAAACGCTTTGCTGGATGGATTCTTCCAGGGATTTGCTTGAGTACCATACATTTTTACATCATTCTCAAACGACTGCCTCTATTTGAGCAACCTTTGTTTTGCTTGAGTACCATACATTTTTACATCATTCTCAAACCTCAAATTCAAAAATGAAATGCTATCATCGGCATAAAAACAAGGTACTCAAGCTTAAATATTCAATAAATTTCACATCCGTCTCTATCTATAATATAACGCATTCCTCCTTCCATGCAACTTCTATCATGATTTTCAATAAATAATCCCTTTACATCCTGATAAGAAATCTCTTTAATCAATTCTTGCATTTGCAAATCTGTTAAATAGCTTCGAATATTAATAAAAACAAATACTTTTGTCGCCAAAACATTTACCGCTATCTTTATATAACGTATTATTTGTTCAAAAAAATCGGTTTCCTGTACTTCATACCGAATACCTACTGATTTAAATAACGCAGACATATCCAGTTCCATATCAAATTCCAAAACATATTCTGTATTTTGTTCTAACTCCAACAAATATTCCTGTATTTTTCCTGTTAATTCAAGTGTTTTTACATACATCAACTCCGATTTTGACAACTGCTCCAATTCTGCATACAACTTATTTAATATCTTTCGTCCATTTATTTCTATCTGAAACGGATTTACAATTATTTCCATGTTTTTTGCAAGATTCAATTCTTTTTCTTTATCAGATAAAACAAATCCACCATCTTCTCCATTTTGTTGTGAAAATAATTCTTGTAAGTAATTTGCATACAATTTTGGTGACTCTATTATCCATTCAGTAAATACATATTTATCACTTAACACCGCTGTGTTTAAATTTGTATGTACTAATTTCATAAAATCACCAACCTTTCATCACTATCTAACACTTCACTTTTAATTTCTCCGATAATAATATCCATTTTTGCATATTGTTTTTCGGTAACCGTCAATAACTGTATCAATCCCTCCTCTGGTTTATTTTTATGAATATTCTCCACAATTGCATTTACTGCAGTACTGTTTAAAGCCAATTTACAATATACGGATTCCTGCAACATTAAAAATCCATTTTTCAATAAAAATTTTCGAAAATGTGTATATGCACGTCGATTTTCACTTGTTGTTACCGGCAAATCAAAAAATACCAATACTCTCATAAACCTATAACTCAATTCTGTAAAATCGAATCAGCGAACTGTCGTCTCCACTCAACGCATCAAAAATGCTTTTGCAATATATTTTAATTGCATTATTAACATACTGTATTTTCCCATCAATCTGTACTTCCTGATTCAACACATTTACAAGTTGCATCTTTTCTTCATGTTCAAACTGTTCTAATTCCATTGTTAATACCTGTCTATCAACAAGTATTCTGAATGGTTCCATCAAATCCGATGCTAGATTGAACTGATTGAACATATTGTCATGAAAAACCCCTAGTTGCGTGATGTAACCATTAGCTACAATTTCTCTTGTAAACGCAGATAAAATAATTGAATAGCCGTAGTTCAACGCTGCATTGATCAAATTATCTTCCGTTCTTGTAAACTCTAATCCGAATAACGCATTAAAATAAACTTTTGCTGCATGCCCTTCTCGATTTGTTCCATCATTCCATGCAATTTCCTTTAGATACGATTCCAGTAAATCTGATTCTTCCTTTCCTAATAATTCTAACAGTTCCTTTTGTTTCCTGATTTTTTCACTTACAATTTCCGTCCATACTGCTTCCTTTGTATTCTTTTTCCAAGTAATCTGTTTTCTCACCTTATTACTAGTATCATGACTTCCATAATAATTAACCAACTCACACGATGGATTCTTTTTTTCATCACAAAATATTACTTTAATCTTCCTTTTTGCAAGTTCAGCAATTAAACTAGCTGTCAATGATACTGCTGTTGACTCAATCAGTATTGTAGAAATTTCACTTAATACAATCTTTGTCACCTCTTCACCACGCACAACCATCTGACCTAACTGTAAATCAAGTTTTGCACGCTTCGAAATAACAACTATACGCCAACTCATAACTTCAACAGATCAATCTCTTCTTCATAAATTCCCGTTGGAGATTGATTGATAATTGAAATCTGTTTGCAGTTTGTAATATTATTATTCATAACTAAAATCCCAGCTTTTCCAGGTCCACCTATTGCTTTCAAGTTTGCACTTCCACTCTGACATTGAAATATATGTAGTATTTCATATAAGATCATACACTTTTCTTCTTTTGTTAATTTCATAAATTGCTCTTTTTTATTAACTAATGTTTCCGCTTGTGCTGATAAACGAACTCCATAGATTGTACCTTTTAATTTTTCTAAAAATGCACCATATAATTTTTCTAATGCCTCTTCACCAACTCCATCCCTATCATTCAAAAGTATGCTTTTGTTCTCTTTTCTTCTTTGAACATACTTACTTATCTTTTTCAAGGTCTCTGCCTTATCATTTGAAAGAAGTAATTGATTTGCGCCCCTAAATATCAATCGTTCATTAGTTCTCCCAGACAACCACATTTTAAAACCATCCACTTTAAATAGTGTATCTGTCTTGATTTTTTCCAACAGAATTTCTGGTTCAACTAATTTTTTTTCTGTCCGTAAATACTCTAGTACAGTCTGCTCGTCCTTTTCTATCTGTTCTTTCCGATAAAGCGGTACAAATTCCAATGTCCTTATTTCATTTCCCTTCTTATCTTTCGATTTAACTAACATAAAATAGGCACCCGTAGCTTTATTATATCCACCATATTTTTCAACCGTTAACCGTTTATCTGTTTCTTTTATTGCTACCTGTCCCTTCCCTTTTTTCATAATCTGTTGGTCAAATAATCCTCCTTTGACCTCATAAGTTCTTCTCGTAACCAAGATATTATTCTTCTTCATAACCTTCTTCACTGTTACAATTGTACCGTTATTACCTGCTTTCCATGCGACCTCTCTATTTCGAATAATGTCTTTGTCTCCCTTAAACATCATCTTCAAATTATAACTTCGTCCTGGATTTTCTTTTATAAACCAGACTGCATTCTTCGTGAATTTTGTGTAATAAGAATTTCCAACTACAATGTTAAGATATGCATCTTTTGCATGATGAAGATCATTCATATCACGTACTTTTAATAAATCCGGTGTAAAATCTTGTCGAAAGTTTGACACATTCTTCGCTTTTACATATACAATCTCTGAGTTTGGAAGTACCTGTTTTAAAATCTCCGCTACTGCTTTTGTACTTTGTCTAGTTTCTACAAGCTGTCGATTAATAAATCCAGCAAGTTCATCAGGTGTCAGTATTGTATTTCTAATTAATCGTTCATACTTTTCTTTCGTAATAAATCCTTCATCTAATAATGATTTCCAAAATAATTTTCTTGCTTTTCGAATACTTTCTTTAATAGGATACTCATCCGACTTTGCTGCATTATATTCCTTCTTTACTAACACTCTGTTATTCAAACTATCATCCATAGTCTTTGATTGTGGATAAATATGATCTATATCATACTTTGTGTTGTCCCACAAATCTTCCAACTGAATTATCTCACCCGAATACATACATCGTCCCTTTTGAGTATAGTACAAATATAATTTATCACTTCTCAATTGCTGGTCTTCGCTTTTGTTGAGTTCTTCTATCCAGTCTTTTTCTTCTTCTTTACATTTTTTGTATAAATCAATAAGCTGTTTTTTACGGGAGTCTCTTCTTTTATCTTTTTGGTTTCCTTGCTCCCCTCTTGCCATCTCTACAAAAACTCGTTTTGGTGCATATCCCATTACCTTTTGTAGCTCTTTCACTACTTTTAAAGTCTGCCAAATCTGTCGTTTTACTGCTGGTGAAACATATAACTCTTCCACTGTTTTATATGACAATTTCTTTTCTTTTCGAATAGAATTACCTTCTTCGATCCTGTCCATAAACTGATAATTCTTACTCAGAACCTGCATCAGATTATCATTAGTTTCCCACATAGCTGTGATAATATTCCATACTTCTTCAGTTCCTGGCGCAGGTGCTGTTATATCTTCTAGAAATGCTTTTGATAATCTTCCCCATCCCTTATATGATAACAGGCTGATACTCTTAATCTGTTTTTCTGTTAGCTCAGGATGCATTCTCATTACTCTTTGTTTCAATAATTTCTTATCATCACCAAATAATACAATATTAAGAATAATCTCTTCTTTTTCTTTCTGACTTAATGTAACTCCTGTAAGTTTTTCCTTAAAATCATGAAATGCTGTCAGTTGAGCTTTAAAATCCCCATCAATTCCAGTAATTTCAACTTTCTTATCTACTATTCCTTCACAAACCAGATATTTTTTCAACTTTTTTATTGTTACCTTTCGATAACGACAAAATACTTCTTTATATAATTGTTGTTTCAACTCTACCGAAATTTTTTCTCCATTTAACCGCAAATTATTGAGTTCATTAAGTACCATATATTTACTATATAAAAGAGAATCTTTAGGGAGAACATCTTCTCCCAACATATAAGTACATTTATTTGTCATTCGACGAATAAATTTTTCTGCACTTTCCTCTATATCTATTACATCTTTAAAATTCCATGGGTAGATCTTCTCGTTATTTTTTCTAACTGCCCATGTAAACTTTCCTTCTGTACCTTCTTCATTTCTCCCCAGTGGTCCTACATAATATGGAATTTTAAACTCAAATAACTGTAAAATCTTTTCTGCATTTTCTTGAATGAAGAAACTTTTTCCAGACAAATTATCCAAAATTTTTCTTAATTCATACATATGAACCTGGTAAGGAATTACACTATTTTCTTTATTAACCTGTTTTGGTAAGAACGTTCCCTGTTCCAGTTCTTTTCCCAAATAGGAAATCACTTCTTCATCTGAAATTTTTTTGATTACATTCTTTTTCAGGAAATCATAGAACTCCTCTTTGCTACATTTTTTACTCTGCAAATCATTCTTTTTTCCATTTTTCTTTGTCATTCCTATATAAGCCACATAATTATTCAACTTCTCTTCTGTATCAACAAAAATATGCTTATACTCCAGGGGCAAATATTTCCGAACCACCTCTTTTAAATATCTCAAATCCTCTTTATGCTTTTCATATAATTTAACCTTTGCTTCTGAAACAGAGGAACTGTCACCCAAAATTTCAACCAACACAGACCAGTCATACACTGCCTTTGCAGATTTAATAATATAATATTGTTCTCCAAGATCTGCTTCAACTGTTCCGATATAGTCATCATATCCCATATCTGAAAATGAAATTTTGGGTTTCTCACATCCATCCAATTCACTATTTTCAAAAACATCTGATAATTTTACGGTTCCTCCGGAAATCAGATTGAGTATTGCCTTTTCACATGGTGTTTTTGCATTCAGTTGTTTTATTAAGCGACTTTTCTTAACAGATTTTGTAAGCATTCTATCTTTTAAAATATTCTCGATAAATTGAATCTCGTCATCCGATAATTCCAGTGTCCAGTTTAGCTCTTCTTTTTTCAAATTCTGTTCGAGTTGCAAAAATGTCCCTTTAAATTCTTTGATTTTACTAATATCACCTGATAGCAAAAAATGTCCGCGATGCTTCATCATATGATGGAAAGCCAAATATACTAATCGGATATCTGGCATTTCTTCCGTTTCCATTAACATCTTTCTTAGATGAAAGATTGTTGGATAATCTCTATGATACTCTTTGTCTGTATAATTTTTATCCACAAACAATGCATACGGCAATTCCGGACATTTTCCGTTAATATCTTTTTTATCCTCTGGATAATATTTACTTTCCTTCATTCTTTGAAAAAATCCAAAATCCACTTTACTGATTTCTTCAGAAAACAATTCCTGCAAGATCTGAATTCGCCAGTTTCTTCTATCCAATCGCCTTCTGGCTGTCCGAAAACTTCTTCTTTCTTCTGCTGTTAATGCATTTTCAAAAAGCCGTACCCCCCATAAAGCTTTTCCATGTCTTCTCAAAATATGATATTCCGTATCTGTTATTGCCCATCCTAAAGAACCTGTCCCCATATCTAAACCCATATAGTATTCTTGATTCATCTTTTTCCTCCTTCATAAGTCTATTTCTCATTGACTTTTCTGTCCTTTAGCACTATACTAAAACTAAGTTTAGTACCATACTAAATTTACATCATAAGTTCAAATAAGAATTTAATTCAAATCGCCACTTCAGTGGTCCACAGTGTGTGGAAAAAGTCTGCAATGCAGACTTTTTTTATGCAACTCAATCTTTAAAAACCCGTCTTATATATAATTCCAGTATATTCCTATTACAGATTTTTTCAACCGCTTTTATTTCTTCTTCCGTAGTTTTTTTGCATATTTTTCATTCCCCTTCCTCTTTTATTTGTCTTATATTTATGATATTGTTATTTTAAAAAAAAGCTTCTAAATTAGGGGTTTTTACAAAATAAGCTTATATTATTAGAAAGGATCTACTCTCATGACAAAGCGACTTATAGACACAACAGCAACTGAATTATCTTCTTATAGCAAATCAGATTTATTAACTTCTATTGCAGATAGTGAAGGAAGAACACTTGCTGCAGAAACAATCGGAACAGTAACACCGATGTTAGTGAACATTACAAATGCAGAATTTGTAACCTCACTTGGAGCAGACTTGATCATGTTAAATATTTTCGATGTCAATCAGCCTGTAATCCAGGGATTGCCACATGTATCACCAGAAGATACTATTCGTGAAGTAAAACGTCTTACCGGAAGAATGGTTGCGATAAATCTAGAACCGGCTACAATTAAAAACAATGACGAGGAGTCTGTCTGGAATCTGACAACAGGTCGCCAGGCAACCGTTGATAATGCAAGAAAAGCTGCCGATATGGGAGTAGACATGATTGTTCTGACAGGCAATCCTGGAGTAGGGGTAGACAATGAAGCAATCATGCAGGCACTTTCAAAGCTAAAAGATGCTGTTGGTGACCGAGTAATCCTTACAGCCGGGAAAATGCATGCATCTGGAATCATTTCAGAAGCAGGCGAAAAAATTCTTACTGAAAAAGATATTGTAGATTTTATTGATGCAGGAGCAGACGTAATATTACTTCCGGCACCGGGAACAGTTCCTGGAATCACAATGGAATATGCCAGTAAACTAATCAAAAAGGCTCATGAAAAAGGGGCACTGACGATGACAACGATTGGAACATCCCAAGAGGGGGCAGATGAAGATACTATTCGCCAAATTGCTCTTATGTGTAAGATGGCTAGCGCAGATATTCACCATATTGGAGACAGCGGATATATGGGTATGGCATTGCCTGAGAACATCACAGCCTATAGCGTGGCAATTCGTGGAAAACGCCATACATACCGAAGAATGGCAATGTCCCTTCTTCGCTAACGGAGAGTAGAAATACTCTCCTTATTTTTGAATAATCCCCTGATAACCTGCTTTAAGGAAGAGATCAAAGCAACTCTGGAATCTGCACCATTCCTCATCAGACTCTCCCAGATGCTTTCTGCACATCCCCAAACATCCCATAATTTGAACTGTCAATAAATCTGTTAATGAAGCTTCATCCAATTCCGTCTTGCCACTCATTAAATCAAGAAAATCTTGCCTTAGTGCCGCAACAGTATGCTTTACAGCTTGAAGAAACAACGCTTCTGAGAAAAAAAGCGGCTGATATTTTGGATTCTTTCGAAGAACCCAACAAAGCCCCTTCTTTGAATTTGAATTCGATGCATTTTCTGATAGCAACGCCATATTTTTAATATCACATAATGCATCTGAAAACAATTCATCAACCACCTGCCCTATGTTACCAAAATGAGCATAAAATGTTCCTCTGCTAACACCTGCATATTTGCAAAGATCCGTTATAGTGATTTGCATATAATCCTTTTTCATAAGGAGTTGCAGGAATGCATCTTTAATAGAATTATGTATAAAATTGTCTTGAAATAAAATTGTTTTTTCTTCTTTCATATATTTTTAAAAGCTCCGCAATATATATGTAATTATAGTATAAATTGACATAAAAATAAAGTATTTTTTTCATATTTTAGGCTATTTTAAACAATCTGATTAGCTTTGTTCAAACACATCTGAAAGAGATTGGTTTATCGATTTGTTTATGTTATGTTGGGTATATAAGAAGCGTGTATATAAAAATAGAAGGAGGTAGGTATTCTATGGGAGAAACATTATACACAATAGGAACGGATCAGCAGCAGGCATGGATGAAAAAAAACTGTTTTCCACCTAGAGGATACGGTTACTCTGAACCGGGAACATATTCTCTTGATGCCACAGAGGTTGCAGCATATAATGTTGCGAAGTCATTTTATCAAGTCTATCCTGAAGTCTGGAATATCGATTATATTGCAAAAGAAACCGGAATCAAACCAGATGATATCAAGGATCGATTAAAACGAATGTATGATGAACATCTTATCATGTTCGTTATGAATCCAAATGTTGGTGTTTACGGTTGGGGACTTTATTATTGGGTTGTCAAATTAAAAGACGGTACAGATCCAAAGGTAAAAGCTGAATTTGCCAAGTGGTATCAGAATAAAGATGATATTTGTACAGGATATCTCGCAGAGGGCGATTTCGATTTCTTTAACGGAAATCACATGAGAGTTCTGGACAATCTTCTTGCAGATGTTATCCAGCCATGGAAAGACAGACCGGAGGTTGAATATGTACATCTTTGTCCGATCAGGGCAGATGTCAGAGAATCACTTGTAAATCAATGGGATGTTCCGGAAGACAGATACAGAAAATTTATTTTTGGGGAAGAACAGAAGAAGAAATTCCTTAAAGTTCAGAACAAAATAGATAAAAAAGATTTTGCTATTATCGAAGCTCTTAACAGTACAAAATCAATCGCAGATATGTTTGATTTTGACATGCTGGAGAAGTTATCCGGCCTGGATGGCAAGCAGATGAAAAAAGACATTGTAATGTGTGTTGATGAACGAAAATTTATGCTGCCAATGATTTATATTAATTACAGAGCACTTGGAATATCAATGCATATGTATCTGGTTCGTATGTTCCAGAATGTTCCGAGTTACAGGAAGGCAGAAATCGTAGATGAATTCTCACTTATGCCGGAATTCGTAGATATTCTTCAGTTCGGTGACTCTTTCTACGATTGCATGCTGACTGTTTATACCGAAGTAAATGACGTAGAAGCAATCAGAACAATGTTGGAAGGATATGCTGAAATAGAAGAAGTAAAGGTGGCAAATTCAAAGAGACAGTTCAGACGTTGGGTAGCCCGTCTTGATGATGATAACGGATATTGGGAAGAATGCGTTATGACGGATGACTTTTTACAGAACAGACTGGAATCCGGTTCCGTAAAATGTCGTTTCTCAACTGACTCAGAGGAGGTGCAGTAATATGATCGTAAAACATCCAAGAGAATATGTTGTTGATAAACTTCAATATGCATTAAATCCAAAAACGATTGCCGTAGTCGGAGCCAGCCGTTATTCTACAAAAGTCGGCTATAAAGTTGTTGATGGCCTTTTAACATGGGGATATAAAGGAAAGATTTATCCTGTAAATCCAAGAGCAGATAAAGTTGCCGGATTTACAGCTTATAAGACTGTAAAGGATATTCCTGATGAAATCGATCTTGCTTTTCTTGCTGTACCTGCACACATTGTTAAATCTGTTTTGGAAGATTGTGTTGAAAAGAAAGTTAAGATTGTTGTTATTGCCACAAGTGCATTTAAAGAAATCGGACGTGGAACACTGCAGGATGAACTCACTCAATATTGTCGTGATCATGAGCTGCCTCTGATCGGACCAAACCTTGTAGGAATGGGAAGTCCATACCTTAATTTCAACTGCGGATTTATCCCTTATCTTCCAATCAAAGGTCCTGTAGCAATGATTTCTCAGTCAGGTGCCAACTTGCTTGCGGCACTTGGAACCTCACAGAAAGATCATTTTGGAATGAGCTTCTTCGTAGGACTTGGAAATAAAGCTGACGTTGATTTCTGTGAGTTTATATCCTACGCTGGAAGAGATGAAAACAGTAAATGTCTTGCAATTTATATTGAAGGACTGGATAGTCCTGATGCATTTATTGAAGCTTGCCGCAGTGTTGATAAACCGATCGTAACAATAAAAGTCGGTGGTTCAAAGATTGGTGAAAAAGCTGCATTTGCACATACTGCTTCTGAAAACAAAGGAACAAATGATGCATTTTATGATGATATTTTTGAAAAGGCTGGAGCTATCCGTGCGACCACATGGCAAGAATTCCTCGATATATCAATGGCATTAGGAATGCAGCCGGCACCAAAGGGTGACAATATCGTTATGATTACCAACGGTGGTGGTTCAGGTCTTCTCAGCTGTGATCACTTTGAACGTCGGGGAATGCCAATGCATGAGCTGGCAGAGATTTCTCCTAATCTAGCAGGAAGAATCCGTGCATATATGCCAATGTTTGGTTCACCGCTTAATCCTGTTGATATTTCCGGAACAGCTTCACCTGTTCAGTATAAAGGTGCATTCACACAGGTAATGCGTGACCCGAATGTACATGGAATACTTGGATCCATCTGTCCGACAGCAGTAACAGATGTTCCGGCTGTAACAGATCTGGTTATCGATATTTACGAAACATATAAGCATCTTGGAAAACCGTTCATTATGGAATGCCAGGGTGGTGAAGAATGTCAGGAAGCTATCATGAAGTTGAGAGATCATGGAATCCCAGCTTATCCGACTGCTGAACAAGCCGTAAATGCTATGGTTGCTCTCTACAAATATGGCCAGATCAAAAATAAGAAATAAATTATGAGCAGACATTTAGATTATGACGGAAGTTGTATAAACGACTACTTCTCTTCTATAAAAAGCTCTTATAAGAAAATGACACCTCTTTTAGGGGGTGTCATTTTCAATAGCTTTATTTTCTTTGAATTAAAATCTTACCCGCTCCCGATCCGGATGTTCTCCCGACCATCCGATATGCGGTAAAGTCATCAACTGATACATATCATTTTCCTCTATATCAAATCCGAAAACATCCAGATTCTGATGCATTCTCTCACTGGAAGAGGATTTTGGCAACGGTAACACACCGCACTGCAGAGCAAATCTGATACAGATCTGTGCGACAGATACCTGATATTTTTCTGCAAGTTCCATAAGAAGTGGCTCCTTGAGAACTCTGGCTCGACCGATTGGACTCCATGCCTCTACCTGAATCCCCATCTGCTTACAGAAATCAACTGCAGCCTTCTGCATATATCCCGGATGGAATTCTAACTGATTCACCATAGGAGTAATGCTTGTCCGCTCTAACAGGTTGTTCAAATGATGTGGCAGAAAATTACTGACACCGATTGCCCGTATCTTTTTCGACTTATAGAGATCCTCCAATGCCTTCCATGTCTCCACATCCAAATCTCTCCACTCTGCATTCAGATCAGAAGGTCTTGGCCAGTGGATCAGATAGAGATCCAAGTAATCTGTACCTAATCTTTTACAAGTGCTTTCGAACTCCTGCAAAGTTGAATCATATCCAAGATGATCTTTCCAGACCTTTGATGTCAGGAAAAATTCTTCTCGCGGAATTCCACTCTCGCGTACAGCTTTTCCTACTGCTTCTTCATTGAAATAAAAGGCTGCCGTATCAAGATGGCGATACCCCTGTCTGATTGCTTCACTTATAATCGCTTCATCGGTGTTGTCTGCGACTTTATAGGTGCCAAACCCCACTGCTGGGATTTCCACTCCATTAGCTAATGTAAATGTATGTCTCATATGATACTTCTCTTTCTTGTTACATAGATGCTGCGAATATTATTCGAATTCTACAAAGACTAACACATTTTGTTTAGGAATCATTCTCCGTAGTGTTTCTCGTTCTTTTGATTATTTGATATATCCATATTATCCTGCCTATACAAACTAATGTTATCATTTTGTTATCGGTGTTGATAACACTTGCTCGGTAACTGTGGATAATACCTATATGTTCTTTCGTAAATTATAAGCTGTTTTGTTTAAAAATTCAACACTAGTCTGAAATTCATCTCTCAGTATTACTGAATATTTCCATCTATTTCTTTTTGCGGTATTTTGGTTCAATACCTACTACATATACTACTATAGCCGCAATACTAATAAGCATTGCACACAATATAGATAAAATAATCAAACCCGAATTCTGTTCATCTAATAAGGGCAATCCAATTAACGTAAACAAAACGCCATACACGCACCACAATATACCCAAAGCACGATTATAACCTTTCGCATCTTCTATCGGCGCCACCTCAGCATTTGCCCAGAATCCGAAAGGTTTTGCTTTCTTGGAATTCAAATCATAAATGCCCATTGCAATAAATAATACGCCCATTATTGCCCAAATAACAAATGCAATTAATCTTTCTTCCATAATATGTATCCTTCTTTCTTTGTTATTCTGCAAATTCTCCTATCACTTTCTGTTTCCGTTCTTATCAAAATTCTTTTTCAATGCTCGCTCAGTAGGAATAATTGTACCTATCAAGGCAATTAACTGCACAAAACATACAAACCCTTAAAAATATAGGATTCAGCAATGCAAGAAACAACTGCAGTACAGCCTTAAATAATTGGACAAACAATTCTAACATTGTAATATACTTCATAATTTTTTTTATTATACATCCATTGCGAAATTCAATCTTTCACATATTTTGCAGGTAACAGCATTCCTACAAATGCAGGAGTACCGCACCTCTAAATGCTTATGTGCATTTGATTTTCTGTTCCTACAAGTTGTAATTCGTAAAACTATTTGGCTAAATCAAACTAATACAATCATCTTCTACATAAACAGCTTGTCCATCAACAATCTTTATTGCTTCTCCGAAATCTGGTAATTCAATTATTTTGGTTCCATTCCAATGGGGAATTATAGGGTTGTTAATAATATTTAATCCATCATCTAAATTACCTGCCGCATACATACTACCAGCACTAATTCCAACGTATACAAGACCATTATTAATTGCTTTCTCAATCGTTCTATCAAATCCTGTTCTAATCATTTCACGACACAATACCGCAGCATCACCACCACTAACAACAACTGCATCAAAAGATTGCAGTTCCTCAATCGTTAACAGTCTGGTAAGCATATAAGGATCTGTAACACACGTCGAATATGTTCTCTGATAGTCTTTTGAGAGAATCAATTCCAGATTATATACTAATATATTTTCATACCGAATACCCATAGATGAAAGCTCCTGAAAACAAACTGCAAAGCCTTCTCTCGCTCCATCTGTTTCAATTCCAGCAGTTGGAATGTATAGCACCTTCACATCTTCTGGACATTTTCCTATAATATCGAAAAATTTCTTTTTCATATCAGCCGATAATCCACTAGATGTAAGAAATAATTTTTTACTGTTCATATCTACCTCTCATCATCAAATTTTAATTTTTACTTTTCAATTATACATCTACCCGTTGCGAAATTCTATCTTCCACACCATATTGACGGGTACAGCGCTCCTGCAAACGCGGGAGCACCGTACCTCAAAACGCTTATATGTAGATAAGCTCCTTTCCAACAACTTCCCTCACACATGCCTGAATGTTATTCATTCTTCCGATCCATTCGTGGGGATTTTCTGCCTTTAACTGTTCCGTCACTCCCTGCCTGTCCGCATATTCCTTTACCAGTCGAAGAAACATATCCCCTGCTTGCCTATCAACATCTACAAGATATCTATACAGCTTTCCGCTTGTCAGCAGGTTCATATACAAGACCTTATGATATTCTTTTAAGTGCCTTGCGTGCCGCTGTCCCCATAAGCCAATACACTCTGTTTCTTTGGTTTGTACTGTAATGTTTGGCAACAAATAATCGCCCACTTGTCTATAAGTTCCACCCATTTCTTCAAAAATTGTCTTTGTCATTTTCCTTTTCCTCCTGTGATTTTGATTTATCGTGAGCGTGAATTATCACGCTTGCGACCTTTAATTGTTCTTGCCTGTTCCAGTAAATCATCTATCTGTTTGCGACCAAATACCTTGCATAGCAGGCTATAATCTTTATTTTCTGCTTTCAGCCTCGCGGTTTCTTCGGTCAGTCTTTCATTGACTTTTTCTAAACGCTGATTCGTACGGTATAACTGTGCATTCGCTGTGTTCAGCCTGTGATAGTTATCCCAACCCTCAAAGCAACGAGCAAGCACCGTTTTGACAAGTTCCTTCAATTTCCTTACCACTGGTTCTGCCATTTTTACTTTATATGCCTTTGCACTCATAAATTTCTCTGGTTCGGGCAACTGATATTTTGGTGCAGTATCAAGTTCAAATTCAAGATTTGACAGCTCATCTTTTGCCTTATCATAGTTCAGCACCCTATTGGACAACGACTCCAATTCAACCTGTTTCTGCTCGATTTTCGCACCTAAAACAGCAACTTCTTTTTCTCTTTCCTGTTTTTTATAATCCAAAACAGAAAGATGTTTTTCGTGTGTACCTTTGTGTTCCCACTCAATCCCATAGCGTTCCATCACCGTCGCAAGCTGTTCTTTTTCGGACTGTACCCATTGCGACCACTCCGTATCGCCACGACTGCCGCCTTTAAAACCTTGCGTTGCAAGAGCCTGCTTCAGCGACACTCTTGTATCAAGTCCACGCTTGCTACCTGTGGTAAAGGGAACAAAATCTATGTGCAGATGCGGTGTAGCTTCATCCATATGCAGATGAGCCGAGAACACTCGAAGCTGTGGATTTCTCTCTTGAAACCCCTGATAGTATTCATCCAAAACCTGCTTTGCCAGTTCTCCGTTTTCCGTATCAGCGTTCATATTTCCTTTACCGCCCATCTGTAAAATGATTTCGCGGAACGGTTTTTCCTGCTTGGAACTACGGATTTTTTCATAATAATCTTTTATCTTTCGGTCTGACCTTGTCTGCTTGGCATTGTATCTTTCCAATGCTTCATCAAATAATTCATGATAAACAGTCTTTATATTTTCATTGCAGTAGTCGATATTGAGATGAGTACGAGTTCCGTCTA